>Ga0114933_10000472_pt1 | contig 49190 bp, 38 predicted proteins | sample 4SBtaG_FD_89691 | JGI IMG/M metagenome (GOLD analysis project Ga0114933, IMG submission 89691) | Deep subsurface microbial communities from Kolumbo volcano to uncover new lineages of life (NeLLi) - 4SBTROV12_W25 metaG | ecosystem: Environmental > Aquatic > Marine > Volcanic | place: Kolumbo... | reverse complement strand
TTTACGATGAAGGTCGGCGAGGCTGGTTGGTGCCACTTGAGAACCAATCTGAGAGGCAGTCCGCGTTCAAAAACGGCGAGTGGAATAAGTATAGAATTCGGGCGGTCGGCGATCACATTCAAATCTGGGTAAACGGGATTCAAACAGTCGATGCTCACGATGCAGTAACCTCAGAAGGCCATATTGCGCTGCAACATCATGGTGAAAAAGGAATGACCTACCGATTCCGAAACATACGGATCAATGAAATTAGCCAACCTGTTGCCCTAACCCACATCGCGTTTGGTTCATGTGCCAAACAGGATCAACCACAACCGATTTGGTCCTCCGTCGTAAACCAACAACCGGAATTGTTCGTTATGTTAGGTGACAACATCTACGGTGATACAGAAGATATGTCTGTTCTTGCAGCAAAGTATGGACAGCAAAATGCCCAACCTGGCTTTATGGCTCTGCGAAAGAGCACTCCCATCTACGGAGTCTGGGACGATCACGATTACGGTGTGAACGATGGTGGCAAGGAATATCCGATGCGAGATGAATCTCAACAGGTATTCAATGAATTCTTTCGGATACCCGATGGAGCGAATACACGTCGTCGACCAGGTACCTACGACAGCTTTGTATTCGGGCCCACAGGAAAGCGCATCCAGCTAATCCTTCTGGACACCCGTTACTTTAGGGATGCGCTCGTACCGATACCGGATGATCAAACGGACAATCTACCGGGCCGCTATATTCCAACAGGCGATCCAAACACAACAGTGCTCGGTGATAAACAATGGGCGTGGCTAGACGAGCAACTACAAATGCCAGCTGAACTGAGAATCATCGCGTCATCCATTCAATTCCTTCCATCCGAACATGGATGGGAAATGTGGGCCAATTTTCCACACGAGAGAGAACGCATGCTCGACCTGCTTTCCAAGCATAACCACTGTCCGTCAATCTTCATTAGTGGCGACCGGCATCTGGCTGAGATATCCAGGCAGACGATTCATGCACGCGACGGAGACTACTCTGTTTACGACATCACGGCTTCGAGCTTCAATCGTCCTGGAAGTGAAGAGAATAAGACTGAGCCGAATAAGTACCGGATTGCCGGAGAGAATTATATCCGGGAAAACTACGGCTCCATACAAATCAAATGGCGCGGAGGCACTCCACGAGTAACGATGTTGGTGCACGGAATCGATGGAGGCGTTGTCAGAAGACATGTAGCGTCATTCAGGTAATCGCGAAATCTATCAATCAAGATGTTGATAAAACGCCTGAGCCAACTGGGCGAGATCGCTTAGAACAACTCCTGAATCGGCGGCGTGGATTCAAGCATTTGCATCAACTCTCGAGGGAATTGAGACTCCAGCCTCAGTTCTCCCATATCAAACAGGCTGTGCATTATCGTGGCCATCAAGTGAGAGGCATTGTATGGAGTTGTTGCCGGCTCACCGCCGTCTCGTGATGACTTGCCGATTATCTGACCGGGTTTGATTCCACCGCCTGCAAAAGCCAGCGTGCATAAGCGCGCCCAATGGTCGCGTCCACCTTTCTTATTCACTCTCGGTGTGCGTCCAAAATCACCCGTAATAACCAGAAGAATCTTATCCGATAGTCCCCGCTGCTTAACATCGTCAAGGAATGTCGATACGGCTTTGTCCATGGTGCGACCGAGCATCTCCATGCCCACCTGCATCCCGGGATTATTACCATCAGCATGCATATCCCAACCGGCACTATGCACCGTTACAAATCCACAGCCTGCTTCGCACAATCTGCGCGCCATCAGCATTTGCTTTCCTAGTGTCGATGCACGGAATTTCTTAAAGCCAATCTGGGTGTCGCTGGTGTCATAGCGGGCGATGAGCTTCGGATCTTCTGACGACAAGTCCATCGCTTTGGCTGCGCCACCGGCCAGCAAATTGATTGCCTGCTCATTGAACTTATTCGTTCCCGATACGTTTGTGACTCGCTCGACACGTCGCTGCCACATATCAAGTGAAGACAAGAGAGCCTGTCGATCTCCAAATCGATCAGATGGCAATTGCAGTGTCATATTCTCGACAGCATGACCACCGGCACCCGGTTCAAAGGGAGAATACGGTATACCGAGTGCGCCGGGACGAGATCCTTTGCGTACACGTCCCAGTTCCTTTCTATACTGGCCGTCAATTTCCGGTTCCGTCAAAAGGGTAAACGACGGCATTCCTGTATCAGGATGATTGGCACCGCGCAGTCGCGACGCCAATGAACCCATACTAAAACCTGTCTTCCCATCACCTCTGGGATCCGTACCACCGGTCAGCACATGCACATGAGCCTGTTCGTGCCCGCCAATAGGATGTTTGAAACTCCGCACGATAGATAGTTCATGTGCGTGTTTGGCTAATTGCGGAAATGTCCCACCGTAATTCACACCTGGAAGTGCTGTTTGAACGCTACCTGTAACGCTGCGGATTTCTGCCGGTGCATCCATCTTCGGATCAAAAGTCTCGATATGGCTTCCACCGCCTGACAGATAGAGCAATACAACACTGCGATCCCGCACGTACGGATGGTCGCTCCCAAGAGCACTACGTGTTGCTAACAGTTGTGGTAACGTCAGTGAGCCAAGTGCTAACGAACCGGCACTAAGAAAATCGCGGCGACTTACTCCGTCGCAGTTCGTCGACTTATTGCCGCTAAATACCGTTAACATGCGGATTCCCGGTGATCAGGCTTTCGATCATTCCTTAATCTCAATACAGATATACTTCGGCTATGCCCATTCTATCTATATCAATTCTATCGGCCGGAAACAGAGTAACTCGATAGCCGCTTGATAATAGCGTCTCTGCTTCGATCCATACAATGGCACGTACCATCGGACGCAATTTTCAGCTCGCGTTAATTACTTGCGGCTAATCCTTGCGCGACCAGCGGCTAGGTCGCCACGAATGCCTCGAACCATCGCACCGCAACCTCGCAAATCCAGTGAATCGAAGTCAAAACTGGTATTCGATACTCCATTGGTCAGCAAATAAACAGAAACCGAAGCGATAGAGCCGTCGGCATATTTTCCGATTTCGCGATTGATATTTGCTAACTCCTGCTGCTGAGCCTGATTGAATTCATCGCGAGCGAATTCCGCAAGTGCATTGATCATCGATCTAACCATGATCGCGCGACGGCCGAATCCAAATGCTTCAGAAAACCCTGCGTTGCCTTTCAGCACAAGTCGACCAAGTGGCTCATTGACCATTGAGAAATAGTGCATGCGAACACCATCTAAGAGGAGTTCTTTAAAGGCCTCTTTTTCATCGTTGCCAAGTGTCTCCAGATGATAGTGGTTTTCAATATCTGTAAACCCTGCCACCATGGCACCGTACTCGACGCGGGCTAACGCCATCATCCATGCAAGCCCGTGTTTGGCGTATCTCTCTTCCTGATTCAGTGCCGTTTCAGCAATCGTACTTGTCGGAGGAGTGATTCCACGTGAGAGATTAGTAAACACGGTGAGGGACGGATGATCTTTAATCATCTCGTCCATCTCTTGAAGTTCCTGATCATTCGAAATGCTGACCAGCTTGGTAAACATGTTTAAGGCCGTAGCATATTCACTGAATCCAACGAGACGATATGCATTTTCATTGCGTTGTCGTGTGACAAAAACTGATGGGACACGCACGGTGCCCTCTACCCAGTTGCGACCTCAGTAAAAGTAATCGCTCTTAACAATAATCGGGACTCGATTATCTGCCAGTTGCGTTTCATTCTCCCAGGCCCAAACAACCGCATGTCTTCTTTGTACGTAAGGTGTTTGATATTTTCCTTCGAGTTGAAGAAACGGATCACTCGCAATCGGTGTTGTGTGTGGCATATACAATGGGAATCTTGCAGCAGGATTTTTGCTGGCGGCAAAATTCTTAATCATTCCATTGAAGCTGGTACCCATTCCATAACGACCGCGAGTCCACCAGTGTATTCCACCGAATAACAACTGGCCTTTCTCGATAACATGAGTATGCATCGCCAGAGATTTCTCCATTAACTCCGACAGTTCTTCGCGGCTTTCCAAAACCAAAACAGGATTGTCCAGCTCTTTCGTGTCGACCGCTTCGAAAACTTTATTGAGTACCGTTGAGTCTTCCTTGATCGCATTTGCTGCTTCCAATCGTTGTGGAAACTTTGCCTGCTCATCGGAAAGCACTTCAACGGCGGTCACGACTCGACGCGATCGGATGTCATAATTGCGCTGTTGTAATTCATGAAACTGTGTCAGCAGACCGTCAACGATCGGCTCAAAAGGATTCTCCTGATTTGGTGAACGGCTCTTATTGAACATCTTGTGTGCGTAGTCTGCAGCATTTTGCATTCCGATCAGACGGTTGGAGTAAACGTGTAAATCCCATAGCACTTTCTCCAACTCAGAAATCTCAATTGGCAACTCTGCTTCTCGCCGGAGATTCTCCGGAACGTTGTTTGGATCAATTACGTCTTTGAGTTCCTCTGCCCAAACTGGCAGCAGCAGCTTGATCTCGCCGGAATTTGCCGCCGGGACTCCCGTTGTTACTCCCTGTATGGCAAGCTCCAGCCGGGCTTCACCAATCATGTAAGCGAGTGACGGCAATTGCTCCTGCTCAAGTCGTTCGTTAACTGCTTTAATCTGCTCGTCGTTGAGTTTCTTAAGCAGTGGTGAACCGACTGTCACCAGTGTATGGGCATTGTTAGTCCGATATGACGGAACAATAAACCGCCCGAGAGTAGTAAGTGTCTCCTGCGACACTTCTGCTGCATGGCTTACCGAAGCGCTTGCGGCCATTATGTGAATGAGAAGTAATGCTAGAATTTTTCGACCTAGATTCATGCTCTGTATCCCCAGTAGTTCCCAATTTTTTTCTGGTGGGCCCTGATAAATAAGCTCTGCACGGCAACATTGTAGTTGAATAAGCGTGTGCGTCGCTTCAATTATAGAATCGATCAACCAACTGTAAAAGTGAATTTTTAATGAGTGCGGACTCACCACGAGTCGGACATTTACCGAAATTGGTCGATTCCGTCGAAACTGTTGCCAAAAAACTCTGTTAAATAAAATGTCGCTTATATAACAACGAGGATCCCGATCCCATGCACGCTCGTTTTTTCTTATCGCTCTTTAGCTTGGCCATTTGTACACTTCTAACGCAATCTGCCAGTGCAGGCGATTGGATACGGTTCAGAGGAAATGATGGTACTGCAGCCAGTAGTGATAAACTCGCTTCGATTGAGTGGGGAGAAGGCGATGATAATATTGCCTGGAAAGCTGAACTTCCCGGTTCGGGGTCATCCAGTCCAATCGTCTCAGGCGATCGCATCTACATAACCTGTTACTCCGGTTATGGAGTGTCACCCGAACAACCTGGCTCAGAAAGCAAACTGGCTAGACATCTTGTATGTATAAATCGGGCAGATGGAAAAGTGCTGTGGAAATCGAGTATCCAAAACGAGGCAAGCGAAGATCGTTACCAGGGTTTCTTAATGGAACATGGTTTTGCTACCAGCACACCTACCACTGATGGAGAGAATATCTACTGTTTCTTCGGCAAGTCAGGTGTAGTCGCGTTTGATCGTGACGGTGAGAAACTCTGGCAGAAAAGTGTGGGCAGTGGATCCGGATCAAGACGATGGGGATCAGCGCCGAGTCCGTTGCTATATAAAGACACCCTCATCATAAATGCGTCCGACGAAAGTCAGACTATTTACGCACTTAATAAGTCAAACGGCGAAACGGTATGGAAAGCGGAAGCCGGTGGTTTGGAAAACTCTTTCAACACACCCATCCTTGTAAAAACCGGGGACACCACCGAATTGGTAGTTGCCGTGCCATTTGAAATCTGGGCACTCGATGCGGACACAGGCAAGCTCACGTGGTACACCGAGGCACCGCTGGACAATAACGTATCACCAAGTGTGATTGAACAGGACGGAGTCATCTATGCGATCGGCGGTCGGAGCGGTGGCAGCATTGCCGTGAAAGCCGGTGGTAAAGGAGACGTAACAAAGTCACACGTATTGTGGACTCAGTCTCATAGTTCGTATGTACCATCGCCCGTGTTTCATGATGGCCATCTGTTCTGGGTCAGTGACCGAGGTATTGCTCATTGTGTAGATGCGAAAACCGGTAACCTCGTTTATCAGGAAAGAGTTACCGGAATCACCGGCAGCGGCGGCCGGGCCTTTTATGCTTCCATTGTTAAAGCCGGTGACAACCTGCTAGCCCTGAACAGATCCGGTGCAACGATTGTGATCACACCCGGATCTGAATACAAACAAGCTCGGGTAAATCAAATCGTTGGTGATGACAGTATGTTTAATGCAACGCCTGCACTAAGCGACGGACAGATCGTTATTCGATCCGATCGATTCCTTTACTGCATCGGAAAACGAACCGAATAATCTACATACCCTTTGAACAATAGCAAACTGGTACTCATACTAAGTATTCATTGAACCAGAAACCAAAACACGACTGCATTCACCACACTTAAATGCTAGGACGGATGTCATGAGACTCTTTTCAACCTTTATCGCAATTGTCGCTGCGTTGGTGTTCACCAACGAGAGCACGTTTGAACTTCTCGCGCAACAGCGCCCAGGTGGTCAACCAGGATTCGGGCAACCCGGACAGCCTGGTCAACCAGGACGAGGCGGAGCAGGAGGTGCTGGAGGTGCAGGCGGCCGACCTGGACAGCCTGGTCAACCCGGGCAACCTGGTCGTGGTGGTGCTGGCGGCGCTGGTGGAGCCGGTCAAATGCGAATGCCACCCATTCCGGTACTGATGGTGCTCGACGCAGACGGTAACGGGGAAATCTCCAGCAAGGAAATCGAATCTGCTGCACAAGCCCTCCGAAAGCTCGATCGCAATCGTGATGGAAAGCTGACAACAGAAGAACTAATGCCGCAATTCGGTCGCGGTGGCGCTGGCGGTGGATTTGGCCGACCTGGTCAGGGTCAGGGCGGACAAGGTGGTCTGGGTGGTCGACCGGGACAGCCAGGGCAACCGGGACAGCCAGGGCCACAAGGACAGCCAGGAGTCAGACGACCAGGAGGTCAACCGGGACAGCCAGGTCAGCCAGGTCAGGGTGGACAGCCAGGATTCGGACGACCAGGACAACCTGGGCAAGGTGGCCAACCTGGATTTGGACGACCTCAAGGTGCTGGTAATCAGGGACCCGGTCAACGACCTGGGCAACCTCAAGGCGATCGCACACAACAAGGTCGCCCCGGTCCTGAGCAGTTCATCGCACGCATCATGCAACGTGACACAAACAATGATGGCAAACTGACACGCGATGAGTTACCAGACCAAATGGTTCGCATGCTCGAACGTGGTGATGCAAACAATGACGGTGCTCTCACCAAGGATGAAATCGTCAAGATGTTTGAACGCATCAACCAACAGCGTCAGCAAGGTGGACAACGTCCTGGGGGTGAACGACCTGATGGTGATCGTCCACAGCGACCACAACGCCCGGAATAACATCTCACTAACGGATTAATCCGGTATGATACACTTGATGGTGGGAGTGGCATGTAAAACCACTCCCACCATTTTTTACGTTTAGGGGATGCTTACCATCTATTAAGAAGCCAACACCCTTTTTGCCAACCACTACCTGTCTGGGCACCTGATTTGTCATCCCGATTCCATCCAATCGATTTAGCCAAGTCGCTTTTGATCGCTTTCCTCGTGATCACTCTGACATCTGGTCTGAAAGCATTCTATGCTGACGGGGAATCAGATGAATCTGTGGTCGCTTATGAAGCACTCACAAAGAAATTCGAAGCGAATCGGCAACAACGGAAGTTTGTATCTCAATTCATCGAAATAGCGGACAACTACCCAGGTCAAGCAGGAGCTCTCAGCTCTCTAGAGTGGGTTTTGCGATACTTCCGAGCCGGGAAGGAATGTGATCTGGCGCTCACACGCCTAACAAAACAACATGCTACAAGTGCCGACTTACCGTCCGTCTTTTCTCGCATTGGTCATAACCCATCACTCGAAGTTGGCCGATTTTATGACGCCGTTATCAAAACAAATTCGCATCCGCATGTTCTGGGTGAAGCACGATACCGACTTGCACTTTACCTAACGCGGCAAAACCAGATTGCCCGAGAGATTCGAGGGCAACCGGACAAACGTGATCGCTATGATTTATTTTACGGAAAAGAACTGACCGATCATCTGGTAACCAACGACCTTGCACAGTCACGTTTACGAGCGATCAAGATGCTCAACGAAATCAAGGATCGTTACGGCGAAATTAAGGTGTTCAAAGGAACGTTAAGTGACCTGGCCACCAAAGAACTGTTTCACATTGAACACTTGTCGGTAGGCGGCACCGTACCCGAGATCATTGGTGAAGATATTAATGGGGAGCAGTTCAAGCTCTCCGATTTCCGCGGCAAAATCGTAATGATTGATTTTTGGGCTGATTGGTGCGTTGCCTGCCGATCCATGTACTCATTTAATCGCCAACTGGTGCAGGACATGCAAGGACGCCCCTTCGTTCTGGTTGGAATCAACAGCGACCGAAACCGGCAGCAAACCAAAAAGGTTGTGGCTACACAGCGGCTGACTTGGCGCAGTTGGTGGAATGGCGGATCAACCCGTGGACCAATTTCCACTCGATGGGGTGTGGAAACATGGCCGGTAATCTACGTAGTCGACGAAAACGGCCTGATTCACCATAAGAACATCAAAGGCGATTCCCTGCGACAGGCCATCGAAACGCTCGTTAGCGATCTGGAAGCCTCCAAGTCCACAGAAGCAGACTGATCCGACTTCCTTACTAGGCAAGAATGTCGTGGATCACTTGACCATGCACATCTGTCAATCTGAATCGGCGTCCCTGATAACGGTAAGTCAGTTGTTCGTGATCAATGCCGAGCAAACGCAGAATCGTCGCGTGAAAATCATGGACATGGACACCCTTATCCGCGACGTTGTAGCCAAATTCATCGGTTTCCCCATAAGTGACACCGGGCTTAATTCCACCACCAGCCATCCACAAGCTGAAACAGCGCGGGTGATGATCACGACCAAAGTTATCGCCGTTTAGCTTTCCCTGACAGTAATTGGTGCGGCCGAATTCACCGCCCCAAATCACGAGTGTGTCTTCCAGCAGTCCACGCTGTTTGAGATCCTGCACCAAGGCAGCAGATGCCTGATCCGTCTCTTTACACTGGTTGGATAGGCCGCCTTTCAAGCCGCCGTGTTGATCCCAACCGGGATGATAAAGTTGAATAAATCGCACACCGCGTTCTGCAAGTCGGCGGGCTAACAGACAATTCGCCGGATAGGATCCCGGGTTCTTAGCACCTTCTCCATACAATTTAAATGTGTGCTCCGGCTCATCAGACAAATCAGTTGCCTCGGGAATAGAAGATTGCATTTTGAATGCCATCTCGTATTGGGCAATCCTGTTCTCTATTACTGGGTCGGCGCTCTTTTCAAGCTGTAGTTCATGTAATTGCTTCAGACGATTGAGCATCATGCGTCGACTATCAATATCAACACCTGACGGATTACTGAGATAGAGCACCGGATCCGCACCACTGCGAAATCGCACACCCTGGTATTTCGAAGGAAGGAATCCACTTCCCCATAACCGGGTCAACAGTGGTTGCCCTCCTTTTCCTTTTGTCACCAGAACGACGAACGCCGGCAGATTTTCATTTTCAGTACCAAGGCCGTAGTCCAACCACGCACCCATACTCGGACGCCCAGGGAATTGTGAGCCTGTTTGAAGATGTGTAACCGCCGGCCCATGATTGATCGCTTCGGTGTACATGCTGCGCACAATGCACAGATCATCCGCAATCTTGGAAGTGTGCGACAATACGCTACTCATCACATTCCCACTATCCCCATGTGGCATAAACTCAAACGGACTTCCGGCCAAAGGCAGACTAGCCTGATTTCCGCTCATGGCTGTCAGTCGCTGTCCCTTACGAACTTCTTCCGGAAGTTCCTCACCATGTCGCTGATTCAGCACGGGTTTATGGTCAAACAAGTCCAGTTGTGACGGGCCACCGCTTTGGAACATGTAGATAATGCGTTTTGCCTTGACCGGATGATGAAGGTTTTTTAATTCTCCACCACGGGCGGCTTGCGATTCGTTGCCGGCCATGGAAGCAAGCGCCAGGCCACCAAGCCCCATCCCAAACCGCTGCAGCGTCTCACGTCTGCTGAGTCCAATCGTGTTTTCAAATTCTCCACAATCGTGGTTTTTCATTTTGAATCTTCGTCCCTTAACGTTTCATTACAGATTCATCAAAGCTAAGTATGGTGCTGATCACAATCGTCAGTGCAGCACGTTCCTTAGACGTCGCATCAACTGCAGGTTTATCACCTGTCTTCATTAACTGCTGTACACGATCCGGATACGTTGCGAAGTACTTCACCTGCTCGTTATAGCCGAGCCTGATTACCTCCAATTCAGCATCAGATGGTGACCGACTTGTCAGCATTCGAAACACAAGTGCCAACACGTCGTTCGTCACCTCAGGGTGTTTTTCAAACACGCGATCAGCAAATACACGCGATGCTTCCACCATCTGTGGATCATTGAGCATAACGATTGCTTGCAACGGAGATGCCGTGCGTTCCCGTTTTACAACACAGACTTCCCGTTTAGAAGCGTCAAGCGTCATCATTACTGGTGCCGGAGCTGTACGCTTCCAATATGTATACACGCTTCTTCGGTAAAGGCCCTCCCCATTATCCTTCCCGACTGGCTTAAACGATGCTGTTAGCTCATACGGCTTGGCGGGTGGACCACCCCGCTTATCTACTAGCAATCCACTCGTGAATAAAACACTATCCCGCAGCATCTCTGCCGGTAACTGATTCAATGGCCCGCGGGCAAGCAGCTTATTTTCCGGATCACGTTGCTGCTTCTCATCGGTCGTTGATGAGTCCTGTTGGTACGTGGCCGATAGGGCAATCTTTTTAATTAACCGTTTAACATCCCAGCCGTTATCAATGAAGTCTCTGGTTAGCCAGTCCAGCAATTGCGGGTGAGTCGGGCTAAGTCCCTGACTGCCAAAATCTTCCGGCGTATGCACAAATCCCGCACCGAACATCATTTGCCAAATCCTGTTGACGACGACACGACCGGCAAGTGGATTTGAATTATCTGTCAGCCATTTGGCCAGCCCAAGTCTGTCCGGAGAAAACTCTTTGCCGGGAATTGCAAGAGCAGAGGGTACACCTGGTTCAACTGGCTCCTGAGGCGCATCATATGCACCCCGTTCCAGACGATAGGTCTGGCGCCTGTTTTCCATATCTTGCATCACCATGATTTCCGTGACACCATCCACTAACTGGCTACGTTGATCGCGTGACGCGCGAAGCGCGGAGAGCTTCGCCTTCACCGCCTCGTTGTGATTGGCCAAGTAGTAATCAAACAGTAATTGACGTGCTGGACCCTTCACTTCATCTGCGGATAATGCCAAGAGATCAGCGAGGGACTTCCCGTCATAAACCTGCTTAACTTCTAATGCTTCGATCTCTCGCTGAAACACAAATAACTCGTCAACGCTTCCGCCGGCAAATCCTTTATCCCGAAACCGCTGCCCGAGCGCAATATTGTCACCGCCGCTACCGGTGATGTTCTTGTAAAGGTTATCCCGCACAACATGTGATGCCGCCACCTCGCCGTTCACATAAATCGTAATGCCATCGGCTCGGCTTGAACCGTCATACGTGACTGCCAGGTGAAACCACTGATCGACAGGTAAAACGGCATCTGTCATGACACGTAGAGCATTGCCCGGCCAAAAGTGTATCAGCGAAAAACTCAGCTTGCCCTCTTCAAACAAGAGTTGGTAGCCACGACTTGCCGAATCCGTCCATGCCCTTGAGCGATGCAACACAACAGCACGGTCCATGACTTGCGGAGTACTAATCCAAAGAGAAAACGAGAAAGGTTGATTGCGACTAAAATTGCCAACACTAGTGCCAATCGCATCATCGCCGGATAACTGTACTCCCGTATTCTTTACACCTTCGATTGCCTTGTTCGCACCCGTTTTATAGTCGTCGAAACTCATGTGCAAAACCTGATCGGCAACGACCGCATCCTTTGGCCTTTGTGCTAACCACTGTGCGAACGCTGATGCCTGTTCAGAACGAGTTTCAACTAATTCTGATTCCAGATTTGTGATGCTTTCTGCATTCTCCGTTTGCTGCTGTTTTTGCTGGTCGTTATTCAATAGCAAGGTAGGCGTTGGCGTACTATTGGTGAAATACGAATAAAGCCCTGCTTCGTCAATGTTGTTGAAGTATGCAAACAGTTGATAGTATTCCGACTGAGTAATCGGGTCGTATTTATGGTCGTGGCAACGCGAACACTCCATCGTCAATCCAAGAAATGCCGTGGCAAAAGTGTGTGTACGATCTGCTACGTATTCAACACGGAATTCCTCCGGTGTGCTGCCACCTTCGACTTTCTGAGAGTGCAGCCGATTAAAGGTCGTTGCAAGTATCTGCTCGTCAGTGGCATCAGGTAACATGTCTCCAGCAAGTTGCCATGTGACGAATTGGTCATATGGCATGTTCTCATTAAATGCCTTGATTACCCAGTCACGCCATGGCCAAACCCGCCGTTCTCGATCCACCTGAAACCCAAAGGTGTCAGAATATCTGGCGACATCCAACCAATCGGATGCCATGCGCTCTCCATAATGTTCTGATGCCAAGAGACGGTCGATTGCATTTTCCCATGCGTCTTTACTCTTGTCGTCTAAGAATGCCACAAGTTCTTCGATCGTCGGTGGTAATCCAGTTAGATCAAAAGACAACCGTCGCAATAATCGAGTTCTTGCCGAACGTGCTGCTGGCTCGAACCCTTCCCGCTCCAGTCTCTCAAGAATGAACTGGTCAATCTCATTTTGGCTCCACTGTTTATTTGCTGGTGACGGCAATTCTTCTGCAACTGGTGCTGTAAACGACCAATGCGGCGTCCACTCTGCGCCCTGCTGCACCCAATTGGTTAGCAGCTCGATTTCTGATTCGGTTAATGACAGGTTCGAATCGGCAGGTGGCATGACTTCACCTTCGTCATGACTGGTAATTCGCCGCACCAATTCACTTCGACGAATCTTTCCAGGACGAATGACGCGTAAGCCGCTTGATGCGGTATGCGAGAACACCGCGTCCCGATCATCCAGTCGCAAGTCGGCCTGGCGATTCTCTGAATCCGGTCCATGACACTTAAAACAACGATCCGAAAGTAACTGTTTAACTTGCGTAGCGAAATCCACGCTTTGTTTGGTCGCTGAGTCTGCTTCGCTAACCGAAACGTTCAAAACAACGATCGCTAGCAGTATTTGATTTAGTATCTTCATGGTTTCGTTAATGAAACTCACCGTTTAAATATCATCTTTGGCAAAAGTCGTGCTGTCATTTTAGCCGGTCAAGAATAAATCCCGCCATGTCCCCGAGCACCTCTTCTGAGAATGTCTCTTCAATTTGAGAGTACTCAGTTACCGAACCGGTCTTGCAATGTTGCATTAGATGATTCAATTCCGGATAGGACTTTACGAGAAAGTCTTTGCACTTGCCGCACGTCAGTGCATTTCGCATCGATTCCATACTTTGGGATGGCGGTACTTGCAGATCAAGATCACCGAAAAATGCAAACGTCGGGCACTTCACTTTTCGCAGCGTCTTTTGGGGATCAAATTCCAAAAAGTATCGCATCCACGGATGATTCAACGTCGGAATGATGTTCTTTCGCACCGATTCCCTTAATAACTGTCCGGCTTCGTCGGTTACGCTTTCCGGTGCTAATTCCAGATGCTCGTCGAGCAGTGCAAGTGATCGCTCCTCCAACGTCTTATCATTTGGTGTTGAGAGGATCAAACCAATTTGGGCGTCGTAGAAATCACCAAACCAATCGCAAACTTGTTGGGTCTCACCAGTCGCTCGCATGATAAGTCGATTCTGTAACACCAATAATTCACGTCCACGGACCCCGGGACCTGCTACTAAGACGATTCCTGCTAGTTTACGATCACGTGACGCCACGATCGGAGCGATGAGACCACCCTCGCTATGGCCGACTAAGAAGACCTGATCATCATTAATCTTCGGGTGGCTTCTTAGAAATTGCACACCGGATTGAACGTCGACTACAAAGTCCTGGGTTGTTGACGTCCTCATCGAGCCGCCACTCTCACCGACTCCCGGATCATCCACACGCAGAACTGCAATGCCCCGGCGAGTGAAGTAATCAGCGATGACCGCAAAGGGCTTGTGGCCCATTATTGTTGCATCGCGATCCTGAGCGCCGGATCCAGTAATTAACAGGGCCACAGGAAATAAACCGGAGGATTTCGGCGTTGTCAGCGTACCGGCAATTACATCTCCAGTTTCAATATTCTCATATGTGACATCTTCGACCGCATAGCGGAATGGAGGCTTAGGCGTTTGTGGCCTGTTTGGCTGAGGGAAGTCGTCAACACGATTCAAGTTTAGAGGTAGTGGCAGCCCTTGAATGAAGACTCCCTTGATCAACTGGCCATTGTCAGAGAGTGCTCCCGAGAATGATGCCTTGAGCGCCGGAAATGCAAACTTCAGAGTCGTTCCATCGAATGTTGCATTCTCCGCTGGTATCGGTCTTGGAAGTTGATCAAAGCTGATCATGTGTACGCGATAGTCATCACCATCTTTTTCCACAACGACGCCAATGCGAAGTTCGACACCTGCCTTTAAAGTGCCAAACCACTTACCTTCAATAGATCGCTCGTCTTCACCAAACACCGGTGCACTTAAGAGGAGCACGACGATAGCGAAATTTACGAGTAGTTTCGTCAATTGATTATGCACGTTGTGTATCTCCCAATTTGAGGTTTACCAGAGTGTGTAGCCGCCATCGATCACGAGTGATGCACCCGTCATATATCGAGAAGCGCCGCTTGCCAAGTAAACTGCTAGTGGCCCTAGATCTTCCGGTTCACCATGCTTGCCCATCGGTACCTGTTGTTTAAAAGTTTCCACAACTTCAGGATGTTCACGCGCCCAGCGTTGATTCGGCTCTGTCATGAATCCACCCGGCAAAATCGCATTGACCGTGATTTGATGTTCTGCCCAATCCACGGCTACAGCTCGAGTGAATTGCACCATTGCACCCTTGGCCGTTTCATAATGACGGCCGGAGATCTTTCTGCCAGCAACCAGTGCATTAATCGACGCGATATTAATCACCCGCCCTCCGTTGCCGGCCTTGATCATCTGGCCACCAACAATACTTGTACAAAGAAATGCACTGGTGAGATTCAAATCCATTAGCTCTCTCCATTTTTCGAGAGCCATTTCTTCTGTTGGGATGTTCTCTCGTCGCCCACCGACGTTATTGATGAGGATATTGATGTCCGAATGCTCTTCAACCAGACGATTACATACATCTCTGCAAATCTGTGGGTCATTCATGTCCGCTTGAATCGTCCAGGCCTTACGGCCTAGTGTCTCTAATTCCTGCTTGATTTCAGACAGACTATCTTCGCGTCGACCGGAAACAACGACATCAGCACCGGCACTTGCAATGGCTAGTGCCATTTCTCTTCCAAGCCCGCGACTGCCACCAGTAATAAAGAGCTTTCTACCGTCAAGTTTGAATCTATCTAACACATTCATTTTCAAACATTCCAATTCCGTCAAGCTGGTATGACTGGCGTTCACGCACTCAATGAACCCATCAATGATTACATCAATAGCCCCATCAAGGCAGACACGACACCCTTATTGTGCCATAAAAAAAAGGAGTCCACTTGGATGTGGACTCCTTCTCTATTTTTGCTTTTGATAACAGCCTTGCTAATACATGGCCGGAATCATTGGCTAATGGCGAATAGTTTCCTATTCGGTACCTTCAGTTGCTTCTTCAGTTGCTTCTTCAGTTGCTTCTTCAGTTGCTTCTTCAGTTGCTTCTTCAGTTGCTTCTTCAGTTGCTTCTTCAGTTGCTTCTTCGCCACCTTCGCCTGGGTCAGAAACGTCACCGGTTTCGGCCATTGTGCCACCATCTTCAGCCAGTCCTTCAGCACTGGCCTTCATCTTCTCAGCATCTTCCGGCGAAACGCTGATAGTTTCGTCGCCACCGCAACCGATGGACATTGTGAATGCTACCATGACAACTGCAGCCCAGTTCATCATATTCTTCATTGTAGTTTTCCTCAAAAAGAACTAATTCAATTTTGTCTTAATTGACAACCCAAACCCAACGTGGCTGCGTCGTCACTTTTTATGATCCAGCTGCAATGGAAGATATTCCCAAAAAATAAGCAGCAGTAGGAATAATATAGCTAAAGGCAACTTCATTTGTGAAGTTTTTTATGCGTTCAACCCAATCAACCGCACATAAATACCTCGATTAGGCGTTATTCCTTCGCTAAATTTGCCAGAATCTCATCTTTATTCTCAATGGCTGTGTCTCGGCACCCTTCACAACAAATAAATACCGGTGTGCCGTCCAGATCTAATTTAATTGGCATTCCCATGCTTCCAAGTGCATCACCACCGACTACACAGTCAGCTTGTTTTTCAGCCAAAGCGCGGTCTTCGGTTGATAACTTCGCCAGTGCTGCCTCGATTTTAGGATTTTCGCTACTTGCTGAATCCTGCACTTCGGTTGGGGCAACGCTATCTGTAGCAGCATCATCGCCGCCACACCCTACCAATGTAGAAATTCCCAGACATGTAATTGCAAAAATATTTAGTACCGTCTTCATGGCTAACTGCCCTTTCACTCCGAATTGGAGAGTTGTGAATTAAAGTAGTCGTTTTGTACTTGGTAACCGTGTTGCTTATCATGCACAAATGACAACAGGTCATCTACCTAGTATGGCAGATGACCTGTCGCATGTACTGAAATCAATTAGCTAATCGTTACTTAACTGTGCCAGCAAGTGTTTTTGAATCCAATGTGATCGTGATGGTTTGAGCTGGACCCGCAGCCTCTTCCGTTCCACCGATCGTAATGGTCTTCAGAGGATTATTACTATCAGCAATACCAAATTGAGCAGGAATAAGTGATTCAGGATCACCGTAACCACCATCACCTTCTCCATCTTCAGTGATGTCCTCAAACCGGTTTTCATACATGGTGGTTGCGCCATCCATGGACGACATGTCGCCCATACTCATTTCGGTTTCTTCATTAACGGTTTCTGTTTTTGAAACCATCACTCGGTAGATTCCACCGACCATGCCAGAAGCTGTACCCAAGTCCTGATTGAATGTCGTTGAAAGAGTAAAGTTACCGGATGCATCTGAAACACCACTAGCGGTACGGCCGGACGAGCCTTCCGAAGGCATCAATGTTACGTTTGCACTGTCAAGTGCATCTCCATCAAGCGTGACGGTACCAGTAACAGGTGTAAGCGGCGGCAGGCTCTCGCCACAACCAACTAATGCGGTCATCATGACGATTGACAAAAGACAAGCAAACTTTTTCATTTTGGTTTTCTCGGCTAACAGAACTATAAATTATGGATTTGGATTACCCGTGCATTACTGATGCATTAAATTCCGCTATTGAATTTACTCGGGTCTGATCTCGACGCTTCTAATCTTTACGATCCCTAAACCACAAAGGTTTATTCCCGGAATGTGAGAAAACACACACCTTTGGAATCACACGATTTCAAAAACATCGATACATTTGAATATAACACCGCTATATGTGCAGTAAAAGGAAGGAAACGCCTGACATGACTCCTGCACACCACGAGATTTATAAATTAGGCGATAAATTCGGTTAAATCACCTTATTTTGACTCTTCCTTATCTTTCTTAGCACCAAACTGCTCAGCCCATTTTTTTAGATAATATTGGGCTCGCTTTGTGCCGTAGCTCTCAAGACGACCAGCATCAATAATTCGCTGACAAATACCGGCAACATGAGTAGCTGCAACTTTATTTTTTGCGAAAACGGCTTCGGCACGCTTGGCTGCCTCATTCACCATCTCTTCAGTCGCCATTTTATTAATCACAGGCCCAAGCAGTGCCCGCACGTTGACGCCGCCGGTGTCCGGGGCAGGTCTGGCCTGTACCATGCCTAACTGAGCCAATGTCGGTGGCCGCTGGCCAATCGATTTGGCAATAGGATTAACGACCTTCAAGACATCTGTTTGGGCTGTTGTTGCAACAAAAGCATGATTTCCTATCACCTTGCCATCTTTTGCAACTAAAACGGTCAATGTCATTTTTCGATTTAGGCCATAGCTTCCAGGACCTTCGATCCCGTCCGGTGAAATCGTGGTCATTGTTTTCGGCGGGAGCGCTCGGCGGGCACGTGCGAGCGTGGCTTCCATCTCTGGAACATCGTCAGTTAAGAACACGATAGATCCGTGAACCTTCTCAGCGTTCTTCTCTGCGTAAGTAGACAGACCACGAAGAACCTGAACCGACGGACGGGTGAATTGGTGGACGAAAATGATGATGGCAACTTTCCCTTCACCCTGCTTGATCAGATCCTGTGGTTTTCCAGCCAAGTCATCAAATACACCCGTCGCTACCAGCGCCGGTAGCGACTCACCAACCTGTGGTCCGGAAAACTCTTTTTCAGGTACGGTGTCCGTATCCTGAGCAAACAATGTTGAAGCAAATCCAAGAATTAAAATGAACGAAAAGCGGGCCATCTCTCGTATCCAATTACAGTTAAAAACAGAATTCCTATCCTTATTATACGATTATTCTACCGATGATCTATAAAAGACTCTGTCTCAATTCAGAATATGAACGAAATGACTGTGCCACTTCTCCATAAGACCCCGAAACTATCTGCCTTGGCTAGTATTGCACTGCTCATGATAGCTATCGGTGGATGTGGTGACCGCGAGTACATGTGGGATCCACTGCGTATCGATGCAGATGCTCCCACTGAATTCAGTACTACCAAGTCTGGTTTGAAATACAAAGTACTTCGTAGAGGATCCGGTAACTTCCCGCTCGACGGTGATAAGGTCTGGACACACTTTAAACTGTCGCTGACTGATGGCACGGTAATCGATAATAGCTATCGAATGGGATTTGCCAGCGAATTTGAAGTTGGCGACAAGAATCATCCTGTAGGCTTCTACGAAGGCATGAAGCTAATTGCAGAAGGTGGAATGATCGAATTGGTCATATCTCCGGAACTCGGTTACGGAGATACATCAATGGGTGCAATTCCCGGAGGTTCGACCATCATTTACCAGATAGAGCTGATAAACATACGCTAGGTGACGCGATCTGATCAGGATCGGCCAGGGCCTACTATTCTTTCTCCGCACGCTGCTTGATTTCTTCTTCTGTCATGTGCCGGACGATAACGAGAACCTCACACAATAAGTCTCCGCCAAGTACCATTTGTCCGGGCTTTCGATTCGTCTTGGCATTCCCACGTTTTGCTGATGCCGGAGGCGGAGCAGGTATGTCATCACCAGCTGATAGCAAAGCTGTCGAACCGCCAAGATTAGATCCAGCTAACGCGACCAACTCAAGTAGAACTCTGCCAGCTTTACCCTTCATTTGTTTAAGCTGCTCACGACGTCTGGCTATGTCGTCGATCTCCGGATCTGCGTTTTCTTCTGCACTCTTAACCCACTGCGTCCCAGCTGCATCATGTAAATGATCAAACAATTGCGATTCCGGTTTCATGAGCGCTAGATTGAATCGATAAGCAGCGATCTCATCATGCCGACCATGAAACTCTCTTGCCGACTCGTCGACCTGTAAGCCACTACAGACCATATAAATCAATTCCACTTGCTGCAGCGCGTCATCCTTCTCGCTGGGTTTTCTCGCAATGCCTTGCAGGAACCGACTCTCCAGTAAATCCTCTTCAACCTCGCGATCCACAGCAACACCTTTGTCGAACATGATGCCGTGGGTCATCAGTATTTCCTTGACTGTGTCGTTCTTGGAGCCGGTGGGACTCAGCCCTATCTCCATCACAAATAAGAACCGCTGATTCTTCAGCAGATTCATGTTTACAAGATCTTGTGTACTTGGCACCGCGTTATCCACACCATCGCTGGGCGTCGGGTCATTCGGTGATGGCTGCGGATTATCCGTGGAATTAACCGCAACATTGTCTTGTTGATTCTCCTGGTCAACTGATTGTTGTGATGTTCCAGGATGATTGTCAGCAACGGTGACGCCCGCATTATTCAGCAAATCAGAGGAGTCGCCCACTCCATCACTTGTAGAATCTGCGAGTTGTGGAGACACCAACGTTGCGTCGTCCGTTTGGTTCACCTGAAAAACAATCCACGCCAGCAGTAATGTTGCGGCGACAGCAGCGACACTGGCAGCAACTTTATAAAATCTGGCATTTGCTACCTGAGTAGATAATTCAATGCTGACTCCGGACTTAGCGACGACTTCTGCAGCAAACGAACGCCCCGGGCTTGTAGTTGGTGCTGTACGGATGGCTCTGGAAATTAATTGATATCGTTCCAACTCCGCGCGCAATGCATCGTCTTGCGCCAGCAGGCTTTCTACCTGCTGGCGTTCAGACTCAGCTAAACGACCGTCAATATAGTCGTTCAACAATTCGTCGCGTTCATGATCAGCCAAGACCATATTGCTAGCGCGCTCTCATCCTATGCTTAGTAATAATTCAATCAATTTTCAGTGCGATCTCTTATATAAAGAATCGACTATATATAAAGAATCGACAAATTCCGGGATCGCTATATTCCCTCATTAGGCGAAAACCATATGAGTTTTGATTTACGTTGTCTGCATACAAAGGCAAAACACCAGTGCACCAATGGAATTATTCACCGTGCCGTGCTTTTATCTTCTTGAAGATCAAAAAATGTGTCAATTAAATTGCGCTGCGATCTACATTCCACCCATGAGCGGGGATGCTGTTAAAATAGGGAATTCAAAGAAAAACCAACATGAAAAGCGGCTGCTTATCGCTTTTGATACCTACTTTTAATTGTGTACAGACACGCCGAACTATCAGGACTATAGAAGCGACTGAACTTCGCCGACGGGTGTGATCAAATCACCCGGCAAATGCCCAACACTATTGAACATGTCCAGCTTAACACGCCGGTGTTCAATCGTTAGTTTTGTTACGCCGGTATTAAACAGCTTTCCCCATGCGTCCGTTCGAATCTCTGGTTTCTGCAACCAAAAAGCCAGTAGAAAGCGTTTCAAGTCAGCATGCATCACATAGGCAACCTTCTTTTCTGACGCAAGAAACTGCTCACAAGTAAATTCGACAATCCGTTCAGCACGCTCAAGCAACTGATCCTCAGTCTCAAGTGGTTTATTTTTCCACCATCCAAGGTCATCTAAGTCATCTGGAATCCCATAATCCGGAAACTCATTTTCGATTTCACCTCGTGTTATTCCGGTGCAACCTTTAAAAGATCCGCGATCCACACCTGAGATACAACCGCCTTTTTCGTGTAAGTCGATATAGATCTTCGGTGTCAGTTCAATGTGGTCGATAATTGCCTGCGTTGTCTGAAGTGTGCGACGAAAAGGACTCGTGTATATGTCATTCAGACCAAGTGTTGCCATCCACTTGCCTAGACAATTAACCTGCTTTTGACCGGTCTCAGATAACAGCGCATCTTCAACGCGTTCGCGAGTGGGACGCCAGTTATTCTCTGACTCTCCATGTCGAATGAGAAAAAGTTCCATGGGTGTACGTCCGTGGGAGAAATGATTTCAAGTTCATCGTGCTGAAAGTCGACAAAGATCTTTCGGGTGTGATCTACACCGTATTATGTCGATGTGCCGTTGATGTTGATATAATACCGAGCGAGTTAAGACACTTAACCACCACATCGTATACGACGTTGATCGCTTTTTAGAGTTCATATTTAAAACCGAATCGACGTCAATCATATAAATCGAGAGAGATAGATACCTTGAAGCCATTTGATTATGCATCACCCTCTACGATTCAAGAGGCAACGGCACTGCTAGAGCAGCATGGGGACAACGCCAAGGTCCTGGCCGGCGGCACAGACATTATCGTACAACTGCGAGAGGGATTGCGAGACGCAGAAATTGTCATTGACGTAAAGAAGATCCCAGAGTTAACCGCTCTTGATCTTTGTAGTGAAAATGGTCTAACGCTGGGAGCGAGCACTCCGTGCTGCGACGTTTACGAAACGCCCGACGTTGCTGCCGCATATCCGGCACTCGCTGACTCCGCCCACATTGTTGGCGGTTGGCAGATTCAATCACGTGCCAGTGTCGGTGGAAATTTATGCAACTCATCCCCAGCAGCGGACACCATCCCTTCATTAATCGCCCATAATGCGACGTGCCTTATTGAAGGACCGTCCGGCAGTCGTGAAGTTGCTGCTCAGGATTTCTGTACGGCGCCAGGTCGAAATGTTCTGGAGGCCGGCGAGTTGCTCGTGACACTTAAGTTGCCAGCGGTTTCCGATTCAGAAAGCTCTGCTTATGAACGGTTCATTCCTCGCAACGAGATGGATATCGCCGTTGCCGGTGCCGCATCATGGATTAAGCTCGGGGACGAAGGTAACATTGCAGCCGCGCGAATTGCCCTGTCGGCCGTTGCTGCTACACCGCAATTCGCACAGGAAGCAAGCGAGTTTCTCGTTGGCAAAGCGCCGACAGAGGAAAACTTCGCTCAAGCTGGTGAACTAGCAAAGAGTGTCGCCAGTCCAATTGATGACATGCGAGGCACCGTGGAGTACCGAGTCAATCTGGTCGGAGTACTTGTTAAGCGAACGCTTGCAACTGCTCTCGCTCGAATCCAGAAAGACGGCTAAACCGTCAACGCAGCCAAATACAACAAGTACACAAAATACAACACTGCGGTCTCCTTAAGTGAGACCAACCTTAAATAAGGAAAAATCACGTGGCGAATAAAAGGCACGTTTCAACAACGATAAACGGTGAGCCAAAGGAATTCCTCTGTGCTCCACACGAGAGTCTTCTGGAAGTCCTTCGGGACAATCTGGGATTAACTGGTTCCAAGGAAGGTTGTAATAACGGTAACTGCGGTGCATGTACCGTAATCCTCAACGGCCGACCGGTAGATAGTTGTCTCGTTTTGGGTGTGGAAGTCGAAGGGGCAGAAGTAGAAACTGTCGAGGGAATCGCCGATCGCAATGAATTGCATCCCGTTCAGGAGTGTTTTCTGGAAGGTGCCGCTTTGCAATGTGGCATTTGCACTCCAGGCTTTCTGGTTGCCTCCAAGGCGTTGCTTGAGAAAAACCCCGACGCCTGTGAACACACCATTCGATACAACCTTGCAGGAAACCTCTGCAGATGTACCGGCTATGACAAGATCGTCCGTGCCGTCCAGGATGCCGGTGCACGCATGGCGGAATCAAACTAAGGCAATAAACAACAACATGCTCTCAAAAAATGAGAGTCTGAGTCATAACGAGGAGATCCAAACGTGATCAAGAATAACGGTAATGGAGAGTACCGAGTTCTCGGAACTAGGCCGGTAAGACACGACGGTGCTGACAAAGTAACCGGCAAAGCCGTCTACACAGCAGATGTGCAATTACCAGGCATGCTCCGCGGTTTCATTTTGCGCAGCCCGATTGCCCACGGCCGCATCAAGTCCATCGATACCAGTGCTGCTAAGACAACTCCCGGTGTACACGCGGTTATCACCAGCGCTGACATGCCGGATGTCGGCGACAAGGTTGCTGACCTTGGCGAAGGCGCTGTAAATCTCAAGTACCTCAGCGGAAATGTACTGGCTCAGGATAAAGTTCTCTATAAAGGACACGCCGTTGCTGCGGTGGCTGCTGTCGACATACACGTTGCTGAAGAGGCTGCTAAGAAAATTGTCGTCGAGTATGAAGAATTGCCTTCTGTCACATGGGTCCTCGACGCGATGCAAGACGATGCACCACTGCTGCATGAAGACTTGCATACCGACAGCATGGGCGCTAAGTCAGAAAACCCGAGCAATATCTGCACTCACATGCACTTCGAAAAAGGCGACATCGAAGATGGCTTTGCACAATGTGACATTGTTGTAGAACGCGAATTTAAAACGGCTTCGGTACATCAGGGCTATATCGAACCACATGCATCCGTTGGTGACTGGAATGAAGATGGCCGACTGCGTATCTGGACTGCAACGCAGGGTTCATTTACTGCTCGCCAGCAAACAGCCGAAGTTCTGCAGATTCCAATCAGTGATGTAGTCGTCACGCCATGTGAAATTGGTGGCGGCTTCGGTGGCAAGATCGCCGTCTATCTCGAACCAATCGTAGGTATGCTCAGTAAACTCTCCGGACGCCCGGTTAAAATTAGCATGACCCGTGCGGATGTTTTCGAAGCAACCGGACCGACCCCCGGTTCATACATGAAAGTCAAACTTGGCGCCACCAGCGAAGGGAAACTGGTCGCCGGTGAAGCATGGCTGGCATATGACGCCGGCGGATATCCCGGCGGTATGATCGGCCCGGGATGCATGTGCGTCTTTAGCTGCTATGACATCGAGCACGCTGTGGTGGATGGCTACGACGTGTGTGTCAATAAACCAAACACTCAGGCATATCGAGCACCAGGAGCAACGCAAGTCGCCTTTGCCACGGAGCAACTCGTCGATGAAATTGCAAAACAAATTGGTATGTGCCCACTCAGCATCCGACAGTTGAATGCCGCCAAAGAAGGAACCGTGCGTGTTGACGGTCCAAAATATCCACCAGTGGGTCTTGTGGAATGCCTGGACGCTTTGGAAGACAGTGATCACTGGAAGTCCACACTTGAAGGTCCGCTTCGTGGTCGTGGTATCGCAGCAGGTTTCTGGTTCGGGTGCGGTCTTAAATCATGTGCAACGGTCACCGTCAATCATGATGGTACAGTCAACCTGCTGGAAGGTTCGACGGATATTGGTGGCAGCCGCACATCTCTGGCGATGCAATTGGCTGAAGTACTCGGAATTACATCTGATGATGTCAATCCAATGGTTGGTGATACCGACAGCGTTGGATACACCGACGTAACCGGTGGTAGCCGAGTGACATTCGCCACCGGACTCGCTGCCTATACTGCCGGACGTGATCTACAGACTCAAATGATTTCACGAGCTGCTGAAGAAGTGTGGGACTGTAGTCCCGATGAAGTCACTCTGGAAAGTGATGGTCGCTTTACTCATAACGATGAGTCCAAGACATTTAAGGAACTTGCAGCACAGTTGTTTAAGCACGGCGAACCACTCGTCGCTCGGGCTGCTGTATCTCCTGAGAATCCAACCAATGGATTCGGAGTTCATGTTGCGGATGTCGAGGTCGATCCGGAAACTGGTAAAGTGACCGTGTTGCGGTACACAACCATTCAGGATGCCGGCAAAGCTGTGCACCCAAGTTACGTTGAAGGTCAACTGCAAGGTGGTACGGTTCAGGGGATTGGTTGGGCACTCAATGAAGAGTACTTCTACCATGACAACGATACCGTTGCTAATGCCAGCTTCCTGGACTATCGTATGCCTACGATGCTGGACTTGCCGATGATCGATACCATCATTGTCGAAGCAGCAAATCCGGATCACCCATATGGTGTTCGTGGTGTTGGTGAAACGCCAATCGTCCCACCTCCTGCTGCGTTGGCAAATGCTATCTACAATGCCACTGGCACTCGCATGGAACAACTTCCCATGTCGCCACCTGTATTGTGGAAACAGTTACAAACCGAATCCACTGAGGCTTAACCACTTAAATGGTTACTGTTTTCATACCGGCACAGTTGAAGGAAATGACTGGTGGCGTTACCTCAGTCGAGGTGGACGCCAGCAACATTCGGCAAGTCGTCGAACAACTGGAACAACAGTTTCCAGGTATCCAACAACGACTTTGTGATGGTGATAATCTGAGATCGGGACTTCAGGTTTCAATAGACAGTGTCATGACATCCCGCGGACTCATTGCAAAAGTACAACCGGGAAATGAAGTTCATTTTGTCCCGGCATTTGGAGGAGGCTAATCGCTATGGCAATCGACTTGAGTGTGCCAACAGAACCGTCGGCAGATATTTCAAAAGAAGATCTTGATACACCTGTACTGTGCCTCGATCTCGATGCAATGGAAGCTAATATCAAGGTCGTTGCTGCCAATCTTGCAGAATACAACATCCAATGGAGACCTCACAGTAAAGCATATAAGTCTCCGATCATCGCCCGAAAACTAATTGATGCAGGTGCAATCGGAGTAACCTGTGCCAAACTCGGTGAAGCCGAAGTCATGGCACGCGAAGGCGTCACCGATATTCTGATTGCAAACCTGATTGTCGGGGAAAAGAAACTCCGCCGATTAGCAACGCTCACAAAGATCGCCGATCCAATTGTCTGCATTGATCATATCGATCAACTCACCACCATGAGTGATATCATGCAACAGGAAGGTACCGAATGTCGGGCTATCATCGAAATAAACATCGGACTTGATCGAGTGGGAATTGAACCGGGCGAGCCGACCTTGGCACTTGCAAGTGCAATTCATGCAGCACCAGGGGTGCAATTTGCCGGCATTATGGGATATGAAGGCCATCTGCTTTGCATTGCAGACGAAACGGAAAAAGAACAACAAATTAATGCCGCGTTAGACATCCTTGGCAACAGCGCTGAAGCTATAAAAACCTCGGGAATCCCGTGTGAAATCGTCTCCTGTGGCGGAACCGGTTCTTACCTGATCAGCCGCAAGCATCCTGCTGTGACAGAATTACAATGCGGCGGTGTGATTATGATGGATCAATTCTATGAAACAGAATGCAAAATTGAAGGAATGCAAAAGGCGCTGACTGTACTGGCAACCGTTGTCAGCAGGCCAACTGCAGAACGAGCTGTGATTGATGCAGGACGAAAAACTTACGATATGAGTTCCACCGATCCCATTGTGCTCCACACCGCCGGAGTTACCGTCTCCAGACAGTCCGCCGAACATGGGGAAGTTCTGCTAGACGAGTCCGCACAGAGCATTAGTATCGGTGATCGACTTGAAATCGTACCGGGATACAGCGATATGACCTGCGTACTGCACAATCATTTCTACGCGTTCCGCAATAACCAACTCGAAGCCATCATTCCGATCGCTTCGCGCGGTTTTCTAAGATAACGCCGCGTAAGTGAGAGTTATCGAGAGACATAATCGATAACAACTACTTTTGCGAGAACCGGTTTTACCAAGGTAACGAATTCCTGATGCGCCTTGTGCGGTAAGTAGACTTCCAGTCCCTTCTTGCTCTTAAAAGTAACAAGGAAGCAGTGGGTGAGCCCCTCATTCAGACCTTCTGGACTCACGTTCGTTCCAAATTCGACGTCTACGATGGTATCAATCTTGTCACCAAGAGCAAGAAATGCTTTTTCCACTTCCGTCACTTTTTCGTCAGATACGTCTTCATTGAATTGAAACATCACTACGTGGCGATACAGGCCACGCACTTTCCTTGCTGCAGATGCGCTCTCCATCGTGGTATGAACCATTCCTGTTGCGATGATGCCAAACAATATTGATTTAAGAACTGTTGTTTTGTTCATGGTGATTCAATTCCTCAGTTGCAAGAGACATAATGATGGTGACCAGATACTTCCCTATTACCGGCCAATTTCCTTTATGTTGCAACCATCCTACATTCAAATTAGCGGCCGGATCCTAGCACTCGGCATTGCTATGCTGGTCGCGTCTTCCATCACGGAAGCCAAAACACCCAATAGTAAACCAGCCACTATTCGCTTCGCGACATTCAATACATCCATGAATCGTCGTGAAGCAGGCCAACTAGCCAACGATCTGGCCCATGGTAGAGATCCGCAAATTCAAAAAGTAGCTGCTATCCTGCAACACGTAAGACCTGACGTTGTTTTGCTAAATGAATTCGACTCACCCTGGATCAGCAGATCTGCTGATCATTTTCAAAACAACTACCTTTCACAACCGCAGTTTGGTAATGAGCCAATCAACTATGCTTATCGATACTTCGCAACCGTAAATACCGGCGAACCATCGGGATTGGATTTCAACGGAGATGGCAAAGTTCAGGGTCCACAGGATGCCTTTGGATTTGGATTCTTTCCCGGACAATACGGCATGCTTGTGCTATCTAAATATCCAATCCTGACATCACAAATTCAGACTTTTCAGAATTTCAAATGGTCGGATATGCCGGACGCCATGAAACCCACTCTCCCCGACTCCGGCAAATCTTATTACTCCGATGATGCCTGGAGCCAATTACGGTTATCCTCAAAGAGCCACTGGATTGTCCCCATTGGAATCGGAAAGTCAGCGATCAAATTCATAACGTCGCACCCGACACCGCCAGTATTCGACGGGCCGGATGATCACAACGGTTGTCGAAACCATGATGAAATTCGATTAGTCCGTGACATGTTAGACCCCAAGCTTGGCGGCTACCTGCGTGATGATGCAATGCGTCCTTTACCACGCAAGAAGATGAAGTACTTTGTAATTGCCGGTGATCTTAATGCTGATCCAAACGACGGCGATAGTACCGGAAATCCCGTCGACATGCTGCTGAGTCATCCGCTCGTGCAAGATCCGCTGCCTGAAAGCGCCGGAGCGGATGAAGCTGCCACCACGCAAGCCGGTAAAAATAAGGATCATGTAGGATCGAGTAAATTCGATACCGGTGATTTCAATGATAGCGCAGTTGGCAATCTGCGTATCGACTATGTACTGCCATCAATAAGTCTGCAAGTAATCAAAAGCGGTGTATTTTGGCCCAAGCAAGGTGCAATAGGGCATGACTGGATGGATGCGTCAGACCACCGGCTTGTATGGGTGGATGTCAAAGCACCTTAACCCCGTAACTGTGAGTTCAAATCTATGTGCCAATTGCGACCACATGTCACCGTTCTAATGTTGATCGTCGTGGCATCATTTGCTTCAAGTGAAACGGTGAACGGCAAGAGTCCGTTTTCGGTGAAAAGAGATAGTGATGGAATTTGGTTCTACGAAGGTGACAACCCAATCTACTTTTATCAAGTCATTCATGAGGCAACCGCAAACGGCACTCACCGACGTGCCAATTATATACATCCGCTAATTGATCTGGATGGGAATATTATCACCGAGGACTTTCCAGCAGATCACCTGCACCATCGGGGCATCTTTTGGGCGTGGCATCAGGTTCGTGTGAATGGTGAGAATATTGGCGATAACTGGGAATGCAAAGACTTTAACTGGCACGTTGTCGACCCACTCGTGACCAAACGCACCAAGACTGTCGACTTGCTAGTTAATGTAACCTGGTCTTCATCGTTACTACTCGACGATGACAGGAATCCAGTACCAATCATTCACGAGCAAACGCGAATCCGATTACATACCGCCCGATCGATGTACCGCCTACTCGACTTTCAGATTCAACTTCAGGCGATTCAATCAAACGTCTCGATCGGCGGATCGGAAGATGATAAAGGGTACGGTGGTTTCTCACCGCGTCTGCGAATGCCTGCTGATCCGGTATTCATTGGGCCCTCAGGTAGCGTTGAACCACAACGAACGGCGGTGGCAGCCGGACCATGGATTGACATCGTTGGTCGTTTTGGAAGTGATGACCAATCGAGTGGAGTAACGATCATCACACATCCGGATAACCCAGGTTATCCGGAACCGTGGATACTGAGAAAGTCAGGCAGCATGCAGAATGCAATGTTTCCCGGGCGTCATGCTGTGCCACTTGGAAAAGGGGACGAAGGATTCACGCTTCGCTATCGACTGGTCACGCATCGCGGCGCTACGGATACGGCACTGCTCAATCGCCTTGCACGGCAATTCGCCAAATAGAAATCTCGGTGTGTGATAGTTGCTGACACACGAAGAGCGATTGCGTATTTATAATAAATTCATGACTAACGCACATTCCATTCTCTCTGTATTTCTTCTCGCATCCTTTCTGCTGAATAACACCAGTGCACAGGATTCGTATGTGCAAATGACGAAGGACGACGAGCCGGTTACGTATTGGCGAATGGACAAGAACGCCGACGGTGTTTATCTGAATTCTGCAGGTGAAGACCCGCTTTCCCTCGCGGCTAAGGTCGTCGGCACGATAAAACAAACTGAACTCGGACCTACGCTTCCTGAATTCCCGCTTTTCGCATCTGAACATGCCGCCATCGAAATCACAAACCCTCCCGGTCGGCTTGTCGTAACAGATCCCGGCGACGAAAGCCCTTTGGACTTCAAGAAGGGAGATCCGATCACCATCGAAGCATGGGTCAATTCCAGCGGACTCCAAAATAATGGATATAGATATATCCTCGGCAAAGGGCGTACCAACAATAAAGGGTTCTCCGCTGAGAATCAGAATTACTCCTTACGGCTTTCGGGAAAGGGAGGCGCTGCGTACTTATCATTTCTTATGAGAGGCACAGCAAACGGCAAACAAGACTACCACCGCTGGGAAAGTAAAACTCCTGTAGGCGTGGGAGATGGCTGGCACTACGTTGTCATCACATATATCATGGGAACGCCGAACACGCTGCGTGGATTTATTGATGGCAAATTAGTAGCTGGTACGTGGGAAGTCGCCGGGGATGTCGAAACCACACCCGTTGTTGATAACGACGAACTATGGATCGGCACATCTCTCGGTGGAAATCCCAATAGTACATTCCACGGTTCTCTTGATGAAATCGCGATTTATCGCAAACTACTTCCTGCTGATCGCATTGCTCAAAAGTATGAATATCGGGGTCAGGAACTAACTCTGGATACAAGCCTGATTAAACAGGACAAGGTTCGGTTTGAAGTTTACGAGAATATATCTGACTCCAAGTCCTGGAGTATGAGAGCACCAGTGTTTTTGGAGTCATACGATCGGGATGATCTTGTCTTGTTCAGAGTCCCGCACAAATACACCCCATCCGGAGTCATTGATGACCGCCCCATACCATTTATGGTCAGAGCGATGGGGCGCTTTGTAATCCCCAAGGGTACGCAGCAAATCCTCGTACGAGCTCGCAACGGTGCTCGTTTGCAAATCGACGACTCTCAGGTTTTGGACATTCCGTTCTTTAATATCAGTTCCTCAAGTCACGGATCTGTTCCCAAAATAGACAGAACCCTCGCTCCTCACATCCGCCCACTATATCGTGGCGATTCACAGAAACTCATTAGCATCGAAGGTGATGGTGAAGAGCACCTATTTGTGTTTGACATGATTGTTGGCGGTAAAGATCGTCGACCAGAGTGTGGTGAGTCCGGAATCTACATTGCACCACCGGATGAAGATTTTCGTGTGCTCGGCCATGGAGATACCGTCCTGTTGACCGACTATCATTTTCCACCCTACTTTCAGCGTGAGTGGCAGGCGATTGAAAAACTAAATCAAACAAAACGAATTGCCGCTTCGAAAGATGAGGCGGAATACTGGAACAACCGCCACAAGCATGCTGCAATGATCACTCAGTTGTTCAAGCCGCTTTCACAGGCAGGCAACGCATTCCCGGAACGCTCCAATAACCTGATTGATCGTTACCTGAATGACAGATTGGCTGCCTCAGATCTGAAACCCACCGCGGCGTTAAACGACCTTCAGTTCTTGAGAAAACTAAGCCTCGATACCACTGGTGCCATCCCGTCTCCAAAAGTGGTTGCCAAACTACTGGAAAACCAAAATGACAATCGCCGTCAGGATTGGATTGATTATTTCCTATCTCAGGATGCATGGGCCGATCATTGGGTGAGTTACTGGCAGGATGTCCTGGCGGAAAACCCCAATATCGTAAATCCTACGCTGAATAACACCGGGCCATTCAGGCTCTGGATTTATGAAGCGCTGCTGGATAATCGGCCTATGGATCAAATGGTGACTCAGTTAATCATGATGGAAGGCAGCAAGTATTTTGGTGGCCCGGCCGGTTTTGAACTCGCAACACAAAACGACGCGCCCATGGCGGCAAAAGCCCATGTGCTGACTCAAGCGTTTCTCGGCGTACAAATGAAATGTGCACGCTGCCATGATGCACCATTTCATGAATCCACTCAGCAGGACTTGTTCGAAATAGCTGCCATGCTGAAACGCGGCCCGCAGGTTGTACCATCAACCAGCAGCGTTCCTTTGGAGGGCATTAACCCGGAGGATCTGGCAGTAACGATTTCGGTAAAACCTGGAACGAACATCCAGTCACATTGGCCGCTGGAAGATCTCGCATCGGATCGATTGCCCGCTGAATTAGTACGCTACAAAGATGACTCACGTGCCCAGCTTGCACGGCTGATCACGCAACCGCTGAATCTTAGATTCAGCCAAGTTATCGTAAATCGCATGTGGAAAAGACTTATTGGTTACGGCCTGCGGGAACCGATTGATGATTGGCAGGATTCCACCAGCAGTCATCCCTACTTGCTTGACTTCCTTGCAAGAGAGCTCGCCCGTAACGGATATGATCTCAAGCATGTCGCTCGGACCATTTTTGAATCAGACGTGTACCAGCGAACCAGTACCGACCTTGTAACGAATGACGACGGCCACTCGTTATTTGCCGGACCAGTTACGCGGCGATTGAGCGCTGAGCAAATCGTGGATTCACTGTTTAGTAGTAGCGGGCAGCCATTTGATGCTGGTGCTATGAGCGTGGATATCGATGGTGCTAGACGTGTGACGAATTCACTGCACCTTGGGTTTCCAAGACGCGCCTGGCAGTTCTCCGACACCTCTAATGAACGAGATCGTCCAAGCTTGACTCTGCCATTCGCCCAGCCCTTCGTTACTGTAATGGAACTATTCGGTTGGAACGGCGCTCGACAAAGCCCGATTAGTCAACGGCAAGATGAAATGAATGTGCTGCAACCGGCAATCCTGCATAACGGAATCTTGGCCCAACAGATTACAACACTAACGGTGGACAGCAACTTTACCCGGATTGCATTGCAGTCAGAATCAGTGAATGAACTGCTCGATAGCACCTTCCGGCAAATTCTTGGGCGTGAACCATCAACGGAAGAACGCGACCTCGTTGCACCGCTTGTTGCTGACGGATTTGAATCCCGCATTGTTGAATTGACGACAACAGAACGCGACGAGTTGGTCTATCCGGAACCAGCACCTAGAAATCTGATTTCATGGTCCAATCACAATAGTAAAGATGCGAACTCGGTGAAACTCGAGCTTCGTAAATACGTAAAAGCCGGGCCCAAGCCTACCGCAGAACTGACTCCGCAGTGGCGGACTCAAATGGAAGATCTCGTCTGGGCTTTATACAATTCACCGGAGTTTGTCTTTTCACCATAATGGGAATGCAACGTGCCAATCATTAATCCATCCAGACGTCAGTTCATCGCTTCCGCAGGCGCTGCAGGAGCACTCGCTGCACTCGACGTATCGCACGCTCAGGAACCGTCACCTTTTGACTTCGCTCCGGGCAAAGCTGAACACTGTATCATGATTTGGCTTGGTGGCGGTGCGTGCCATATCGATACCTGGGATCCAAAACGACAGGGAGATCCCGCTACCAGAAAACCTGGATCCGATTACCGCGCAATTGATACCGCAGTCGATGGCACACAAGTTTGTGAACATCTGGAGAAATGTGCATCCGTCTTAGATCGAATTAATATCGTGCGCACCACTTATCATGAACTGATTGATGAACATGCCATTGCCACCAACATGATGCACACCGGACGGCATGTTTCAGGCACGGTAACATACCCGTCGATCGGATCACTGATGACGTATCATAAAGGTCCAGTAAATGAATCGACACCACCGTATGTCTTAATCGGTTACCCAACCGTTTCAAGAAACTCCGGATTCCTTGGATCCAAACATGGATTTGTCTATCTGACCGATACGAGAGAAGGTCCAAGTGGTCTGGCACGGCCAGCAGCCATCACCGATCAGCGACAGAAGCGGCGAGAAGATGCACTTAAGGCACTTAGAGATTCCTTCCTTAACAAGCAATCATCTAAAGTAGTCCAGCAATATGACAGCGCGATCGGCCAGGCACTCAAGCTCGCCAGCCCGGAATTCATGTCAGCATTCAATTTGAAAAGTGAGCCCGATACACTGCGTGAGCAATATGGTGGTGAGTTTGGCCAACGATGTCTGCTGTCACGCAGACTTGTGGAACGGGGCGTACGGTTTATCGAAGTTTCACATAATCTAAACTTCGTTAATGGAACGGGTTGGGACACTCATAATAACGGTCAAGATGCTCAGCACCTGCTGATACAGGAGCTTGACCGGGCACTCTCGTCCCTGATTTTAGATCTGGAAAATAAGAAACTGTTAGACAAGACGTTGATTTGTGTTGCAACAGAATTCGGTAGGCCAGCTGCGTTTGATGGTGGCGGTGGGCGTGGCCACCACTCCAAATGTTTTAGTACTGTCTTAGCCGGCGGCGGACTCCAAAATGGACGCACCATTGGTGTCACAGATGAACTGGGAATGAAGACGCTTGAACAGCCTGTTTCTGTTCCTGATCTACACGCGTCAATGCACTATGCACTGGGAATCGACCCGAGAAAATTGGTATTTGATGATGACCGTCCAATACCGACAACTGATATGGGCACTCCTGTGCGTGAGTTGTTTGTCTGAGACGCTGTACTTAATCGAATGTTCCAGACATTTTTGCATTTCGACAATGCTGGATTTTGCTGCACGCTGTCGGCATAGACAACTGATTTTTAGAAAATCCCGATAATCTCTAACCAAGTCGGCATTCTGGGTCGATTCGCATACCTACGGTACTTCACACATACCGTGAAAAACTAATCTGCGGAAGATGCGTCCACCGTCTGCGAATTTGGGTCATTCGTAAACATCAGCTATTCCGTGACGCACAACGATAGGCAAAAAGGATTAACAATCGTGTACACGGAGAGCGTCTCCTGTACGCGCACACCGCGACGTCTGGGGAGCCAGACGGCTGCATGATAATTGTACGCCTGTCTGTCATGGAGGAATGTATGGCATCTAAGGTACCTGAAGAGGTTCTTAAGCTCTGGAATAGCTACAAGACAAAGCCAACCACTGAATTACGAAACCGGCTGATGACACAATATCATCCGTTGGTGAAATATCATGGTGAACGCGTTTGGGCGAGGCTTCCAGATGGTGTAGAGCTGGACGACCTGATCTCGGCAGGAGTGTTCGGACTCATGGATGCGATTGACGCATTCGATTTAACGCGTGGCGTTAAATTCGAAACCTATTGCGTGCCGCGTATCCGTGGAGCCATGCTCGATGAGCTGAGAAGCATGGACTGGGTTCCACGCCTGGTTCGAAGTAAAGCGACCAAGCTTAATAACGCAACGAAAAAACTGGAGGATAAGCTGGGGCGACCCGCTACTCCGCAGGAATTATCCCAGTTTATGGAACTCACTGTTCCCGAACTTGAAAAGATGATGCGAGATGCAAATGCTGTTAGCCTGATCAGCCTCAATAAGAAGTGGTATCAGACGGACAGCGAAAAGGATGTCAGCGAAATTGACATTCTGGATGATAAAAAGGGTGAAGATCCTACCAACCGTGGTCAGAAATATGACCTGCTGCGACTGGTAACCAAAGGACTCAACCGTAACGAACGGCTGATTATCATCCTCTACTACTATGAAGAAATGACCATGAAAGAGATTGGTGCAACGCTTGACCTGAGTGAAAGCCGGGTAAGCCAAATGCACAGTAGCCTCGTTCAGCGACTGCAGGGGCAACTCGGTGACAGACGTGGAGAATTTGCGGCGTAATCCACGTCATTCCCAATCCGATCCTGCTGAAAAAGAAGGGCCATCCGGAATACCGGATGGCCCTTTTGCTTTATCTACTTGTGACGAGTACTACTCGCCCGTCTCAGCGAAGAACAGGCTGAATCCACCGCCACCACCACCGATCTTGTCGGTGTTGTAAATGTAATTGGCGTCGAGTGCTTTTGTAATCTGTTCACCAAGCTCAACCATGTGAGCAGATGTGTACGGATCAAGATTCTCGCCGTTTTTCTCAACATAGGTTGCAACCTTCGCTACAATCGAACGCAGTTGAGCACGTGAAAGATTCGAAATCGGCTTGAAGGACTCATTGCTTCCACGACTAGCCATGGAGAGATCGATCAATCGTTTGACATGTTCACGCTGAAGGTTTCTGCGAAGGCTAGAGATCGTCGGCTTTCGGGCCGTGCCCTTCTCTGCGACTTCCGCATCCAATTCACCCCAAATGCCAGCTGTTACCGTGTCAAGCAACTCCGGTAATGTAAATGCATCTTCGTCTTCGGGAACACGAATCTCGTTATCAAAGACACGGCGTAATGTTGTTGGTGTAAGCACCGACGTCAAAGCTGATGCTTGAATAGCCATGACGCGGTCATGAATGGGCCAGTCATAATCTCGTGCATAACTTCGGCGTGATTCGCCCGACCATTTTTCAACTGACATGTATTTCAAGATCTCCGGACTTAGTCCGTATGCTGAATCCTGAAATGCGTTGTCGATTATGAATTTCAATGCTTCACGCTGCTTCTCTGCTGAGACAACTGTCAATGGAGGACGATTACCTGGATCGCCCTTCTTGTCACGAACAACATGAATGCCGCCAATCCAGTTGGCCATCATGCTGATTGCTCGCGATTGCATTCCAAGCGTGATTTCATAACCACGACGTGCTTTCCCCCAACTCTCACCATCACCTACAAAGTGATCGGTGAGATTGCCTCGATGTAAGTGTGCTAGTTTCACCCTTTCATTGGCATATTTGATCGGTTCTTTTCCAAAGTCGTATATGCGTGCGAGAGGATCTGGGCCATCAAGGTCTTCATCCGTTGCATATGCAAGTTCTGGTTCGTTTACTCGTTTGAGTATCGAGGAAAGATCGTTTGTAAACGAGTAGCCATATTCCACTGCCCAGTAGTCATATGGTCCAAGTCCGATCATGTTGTAGTCACCTTGAGCCTCACCAGCTTCTACCCGGAAGTTGGTTCCTACGTAGTCCATAACACTTCCAGCATTGGGTTTACCGTGTGCGTCCTTTGAATTCACTTCCTCAAGTGCATACACAGATGATGCCTTGAAATTATGCCGCAAGCCAATCGTATGACCGACTTCGTGAGCGACAACATGAGCTAACTGCGGGCCAATGTATGATTCAGGCATGCCATCAAGGATTACCTCTTCCGGCTTTTCTTCCGGCTTTTCTTCCGGCTTTTCTTCCTTTTCTTCATCCTTATCAGCATCATCGCCCTCTTTAGCTTTCTCCTGAAGAGCTCGATTGAATTGCATGGAGTACATCATCCTCATCATGGCCACGTCCATCGATAAGCCTTCTGCCGCCATGCAGCCGCCATTTATCTGACTCACGCGTCCAACCAAACCGTCATATTTGTCGTCGCCTAATAACGTATTATCGACGGTTGCAAACGGATGGCCGCTAAATGGTAATTGAGCCTTTTCGGCTAATTCTCGGCGTACACGTTCCCGTTCACCCGGGTGTGCAAATCTTACACGTGGATCCCAGTCCGGATGTTTCGCTAACCATGCCAGAGTTTCGGCGCTGTAACCTTCCATCGCAATCTTTGGAAGCAGCTTGTCGAATTCGTACTCAAAGTAGCGAATCCAGCCATCCGTTAGGATGATATCTGCATCTAATATTTCACCTGTCATCGGATTAACACGACTTGGGCCAATTGCTGTCCCTTCATCATTGTTTAACCAACGTACAAAGTTATAGCGTACGTCTTCTGGATCCTTATCCATGTGTGCACCCGTTTGGGCGTCCTGATAGTAAACCTCAATTGCATTTGAGATTCCTATCTTTTCAAATGCCTCGTTCCAGTACAGAACACCTTCTCGAACCCATCGTCGATAACGAACCGGTGTTGTGTGTTCGATGTAGAAGACAATTGGGTTCTTCGGTGGACTCACTTTCAGCGATGGATCTCGTTTCTCCAGATGCCAGCGATTGATAAACCGTACATTGGTTTCATCATCTGAGTACTTTCCGTAATCACTGTAAATTGTTGTGAAATATCCTACCCGTGCATCTGCCTTACGCGGTTTATAAGTGGACTTCATGGGCAATTCGCTAATGCTGTAGTGAAGTGACTGCAACTTGCCACTCGCCGATGGAATCTCAAATGCGACTTCGATGTTCTGCGGAAATGCCTTGGCAATCTGAATCGCAAAAATCCCAATATGTTCGCGATTAATCGCACTTAATCCAAAAAACTTCGTCGCCTTGCCGACAAGTAAGTAGTCCAGATCAATAATGGGTCCGCCACCTGGCCCAATTGTGATAATTGGTACGTTAAGAATCACTGAGTCGGTGAAGAGCCTCTTGATGGACGATACCGATTCCGGTTCACCACTGGAGCGAATATCTAACTCCGGCGCAATCAACGCAAGTTTCTTGTCATACCGTCGCCAGTAAACCAGCTGATCGTTACCCTGTAACCCAGCACGTTTGTCACCACTGGCCTGCGTTAGTGCAATAAAGTACTTCTTAGCCATGTAATTTGGCGGAAGCTCAGCATAAATCTGATGGTCCTTCTTGCGGACGTATAACGTGTATAGACTCCTAACACCATCAGCAGTCGAGACGACTTTTTCATATCCGTTTAAGACTTCTGCAAACGGTGGAAAATCTGGTTTAGGTGCAGCCGGAGCATCCTGAGCTTGGATACTTGGTGATATTAGAACTGCAACGATAAGTACAAGTGTTTTGGTAAGACGCATCATTTCCCGCTTTACCTCCGTCCACAATGTGGAGTCGTTCGGATTGATTGAGTTGGCTACCTGTGCCATTAACGCATAAGTGCCTGTTGAATAGTCATGCTGCTTGAAACAACACACACGACTAATAGCTTTTAGAATAATCGCTATCAACGCCATGTGAATGTTTAACGATTAGGTAATTTAGCTAAGATAGCACAGAATCATGGCCGTGCCGCTACCCGCGCCCCTAAATTCGTTATAACCCTACACCTGACTCGCACTTGAACGCGTTGATTGAGCTCGCCTGCCTACTCAAGGCGACGAATATACGCGAAGTAAGCACCGCGTTGCTTACCGTTTTCAAGTGTAAATAAGCTTTCAAGATCTGCGGGACCCTTTGGTAATTCCATCTCAAACACGACCTTTACCTGATCTGCTGCCACGGTGACTTCCTTACTGTAGTCCCCGATCTTAATGGATGCTTTGACAGCCTCAAGTGGTTTCTCTTCTTGTCTTGGCCAACGCCTCAACTCAATCTGATACTTGCCTGATTCAGTCACGTCCACAGCCCAGTAACCAGTGCCCATAGCTCCACTGCGTACATGGTTTTGGTGCCACGGCGTCGCATTACCTGTCGTGTGCCAATCGTGTGAATGGAGGAGCGACTCTGGTTCATCATCACTTCCAAGTCCGATTCTCACGAAATTATCAAAGACGGTGGAAAGGCTCGTCCACCAATCCTCGTATTCCTGTTGTAGCTGTTTAACAATCTCTGGATTCTTGTCACTCACATCCTGCATCTGGCCGGGATCTGCCTTAATGTCAAACAGCTCTTTGCCATTAACGAGTCGCCATTGTGAAGTCATCACGCTGCACTTACGTAGCTTTTGTGGATATTCAACCCGCTGGGAGTGAACCAGAATCGTGCGGTCTTGTAGCACCTTGTTGTTACCATCAAGTGCACGTGCCAGACTCACTCCGTCTCGGGACTTCGAAGCTTTATCCTTTAAGTCACAAAGGTCTACGAGTGTTGGTAGTACATCAATATGCGCGGAAAGCTGAGTGACATCCCGGCCACCTTCAAGCTCTCCGTTGGGCCAGCGGATAAAGAATGGCACACGATGTCCACCGTCATACTCGGATCCCTTTCCACCACGCATGCCACTATTAAAGCCAGGCCACTTTGCATTCTTGGGTGCCCGCCATCCGGCTGCGGAACCATTGTCAGTCATGAAAATGAGAATGGTGTTTTCCGCTAGGCCAAGATCATGTAGCTCTTTGTCCAGTCGACCCACGTTTTCATCGATGTTGGTAATCATGCCATAGAAGTTGGCCATCGGCTGCGCAACACCTTTATCCTCGTATGGCTTGGAGTATTTTTCATCTACCAGATACGGCCCGTGCGGAGCATTTGTTGACAGATAGACAAAAAATGGCTCCTCTTTGTGTTCACGGATATAGTCGATCGCATTATCAAACCAAACGTCCGTGCAATAACCTTCTGTTGGTTCCGGTTTAGCATTTCGCCAGTATGTGTCGTCGAAGTAGTCATTTCCCCAGTAATCAGGACCTTGCCCTACTCCGCCACCGCCATGATTGAAGGAAAATGAGAATCCCTGATCAAGCGGTCGTAGTGGGTAGTTATCACCAAGATGCCACTTGCCAAACATGCCTGTTTGATAACCGTTCGCTTGAAATACTTCAGCTACCGTCCACTCGTCTGTACTCATAAGCGACCGACCCATGATGGTGTGCCATACCCCGGTGCGCGTTGAATAACGACCGCTCATCAATGCACTTCGGGTTGGGCTACATGTCGGGTCTACGTGGAAGTCAGTTAGGTGCACGCTCTGCTTGTACAACGCATCCAGCGAAGGAGTTTGGATCATCTCGTTTCCATGAGCTCCAACATCTCCGTATCCCTGATCATCTGTAATGATCAAAACCACATTCGGTTTTGCAGCCTGTAGGCCACTAGCAATAAGAAGGATAAATGTAAGAGCTATGTTGGCAATCGACAGACGTTTCATAGTTGATTTCCACAAAGTGAAGTCGCTTCAAATGACGAAAACACAGACGCAATGGTCTGGATTCTTAGTGCAATATCGCTGACAGCTAGTATGGCGCGTTTCATCGCACGCGGCTAGTCGTCCGAATTTAGAAGACCCGAACGCATCAGAAAGTAAAGGAGCAGTAGCAAAGTGTTTACTACGGCTGCCACATACGTAAGTGCAGCAGCGTTTAATACTTTAGAAACACCCTCTCGCTCGTCAAGAGCGATGATCCCGGCATTTTCCAATTCCACTTTAGCTCGGCTCGAAGCATCAAATTCCACTGGAAGCGTTACAACCTGGAACAGCAAAACCAGCGAGAATAAACCGGCACCGATTAAAACGACGCCGCTTACCTGCATGATCAAGCCTATCAACATGACGAAATATCCGATGTTGGATCCAAACCCAGCCAACGGTACTAACGAACTACGAAGAGAAAGCGGCGCGTAACCCTTAGCATGCTGTATGGCGTGGCCGGCTTCGTGAGCTGCGACGCTCACAGCAGCTACAGACCTTCCAACATAGTTCTCATGTGATAACCGAAGTGTCTTTGTACGTGGATCATAGTGATCTGATAGAAACCCACGACTTTGCTCGATCGTCACATCGGATATTCCCGCTCGATCCATAACGATTTGTGCAGCCTGAGCACCTGTCATACCGGATCTGGTCATGCGGCGTGAATACTTCGCAAATCTTGATTTAACCAGCAGGCTCGCACCACCAGCAATTACCAATCCGGGAATGAGAACCATTACCACGTACACGGGGTCTATGAAAAAGAACCCCATTAATGCCAAGCTGCTCATTTCGAACTCCTATTTGAGTGCACGTCCCATGTTAGTGCTGAATTAACCGTGCATGTAAATTAAACAGCTAATTAAACAGCTAATTAAACAGCTATATGACTGCCTCGTTGACATTCTAAGCTAGTTGACACTAATTGCGATGCGCCTTGACTGTGCACACTCTTTCTTTGGAAGGTTGACCTTCAAAACACCCTCGCTCATCTCTGCCGTAATTCTCTCAATGTCTACAGTATCGTCAACGGTGAACAGGCGGCGATACCCTTCTGGTAATGAGTTTCCGAGAACGACCCGTTTTGAGTTATGAACGAAGGCAACCGGTGCACTAATGCTCAATTCGCCATTTGCGCATGTCAATTCCACAGTGTGCTTTTGCACTCCTGGCATATCAGCAAAGAGATGAAATTCAGTATCCAGTTCGATGATGTCTACACGTGGTGCAACATAATTCGTGCGATCTGAATGTTGTGTCTTGGTTGTTGTTTCTTTGGTTTTATTCATGACTTTTACTCCAAAGCTGGTTCTTGAGATTGTGTGACATCGATTTCTGCAAAACCTAATTCACCTCAATGGATCGGTGTTGTAGCTCAGGCCTTTTTGAAACGGCAATGTGAAGCAAGCCGTCCCGAAGTTCGGCATCAATTTGCTCTCGATCTACGTCCTTTGGCAGGTCAAAGTTGTGACATATATCTCCGAACGCACGTTCGTGTCGGTGGAGAACCACATCTTCTAACTCTCGTTTACGATTCGCTTTTACGATGAGTTGGTTATCTGCATCTACTTCTAGGTCGATTTCATCTTTGGTGATCCCAGGCATGGTCATTTCTATGACGTAGCCAGCCTGGTCTTCGAGAATCCTCACAGCGGAAATATCATCAGCATGACGTCGATTGTCACTCGATGACAAAAGACCACCAAAGACTTTTTCCATTTCATCACGCAGTGAATGCATTTCACCTTGCAGTGCTGTCCAGGGATCGTTCCATTTAATCAACATGACATTCTCCTCTCAATTCAGATTGCCAACTTGGCTCATTCCCAAGTCCTGACAAACCTAAACGCAATCATCATGCCAAAATCATGGACAGTCTATATTCCCCCAATCGCCAATCATGGACACCCACTTTTTATTTTGATCAAAAACAACCTATTTCAAGCGTTTTTTGAATAACCGAAATCAATACATGCCTGTCTTAGATTATTCTCCGTGGAATTCTATGCCTGTCTTAGATCAAGATTTGCTGCAGCCATAATGTGTCATATTGGCATCTAAATTCATTTTTGGCATTTAATGTGGTGGTAACTGACACCCCCTCTGTAGAACTAATCTCAGATTTAGAGAATGAAATAGAAAGTGGGTGTCCATGATTTCCTCCATGATTAGGCTATATGTTTGCGCATGAAAAAAGCCACTTGGCTGGTAGAGCCAAGTGGCTTGAAGCAATTGTCGCCTGCAAGTTATTGCATGCGGCAGAGTATTGTTTTGTCATCGGGTGACAGAATGGTCATTATGTTGCAGGACGTGCTGGACGCTCTCCACCTTGACCACCTGGGCGTTGTCCACCTTGACCACCTGGGCGCTGACCGCCCTGGCCACCAGGACGTCGAAGTGCACCTTCAGGTAGCTTGAATGGCTTACCCTTCATTTCTTCGAATTCCTTCTTCTGTGAGTCACTCAGCAGACCCAAGACTTTTTCATTTACTTCCTTTTGGGCATTTTGAAACAGCTCGCGAATGCCGTCACGATTTCCGCTCTGGAATGCTTCGCGTGCTTTATCGCGAACACCTTCCATCACTTCACGTGAAACGTTTTGCATCTTTTCACCGGTTTCAGCCGTGATTTTTAGTGATTCACGAACCTTCGGGGTAAACAGAGCAGCTGTTCCCATTACCTGAAGAGCGATCTCGTCTAAGCGCTCTTTTTGATGTGGAAGAAGCACGTCTTCGACTAGCTTAGCTACCTTCTTATCGGTCTCTGCTGACTTCTTGCGAAACTCTTCAATGAGCTTACGTCGTTCTTCTTCGGACAACTCACGAAAGTTTGGCCGTTCACCTGTTCCGCGAGCTTCTTCCTGAATCTTGCGAGCTTTCGTTTGTAATTCTTCGTACTGCTCATCAAGAAGTTCAATTTCTTCTCGAACTTCCGCAACTCGAAGAAGCTGAATTGGATTACTGCCTTGTTGGCCAAATCCACCTTGACCACCAGGACGTTGGCCTTGTGGACGTTGACCTTGTGGCTGAGCTACAGCATCAGCTGCAACGACTGAAAGCGACAGAACTGCCGTCGCCAAGATAAGGATGCTGTTTCGTTTCATTGGTTTATCCCTGAATCAATGTAGTGTGCTGTACGCACTAAACTTTATCAAACTAGAATGACACAATTACTAATCTATGGTGGTATCTGCCATTCATCAAATATAAACCCCTACGAATGTCTGCAAGTTTCGACCTTTTTTCGACAAAACAGGCTATCTTCACCAATAAAAATGTCCACATTCGCCTAGGTTACCACTCTCATTCACATTGCCACGCTAAATGAACCAAACAAATCTGAATTTGGAAACTGGGAATACCGCTGCAAAAGGGGTGGTGTTGATCACCGGCTCTGGCAAGCAACGTTTAGGCTTCCATACTGCAAAACACCTAGGCGATTGTGGCTATTCCATCGCTCTTCACTTCAATGAATCGGAAACAGAGGCACAACAGTCGCTAGAAGAGTTAATCGCATCGGGTATCACCGCTAGAACTTTTCAAGCGGACATCACTAGCCGACGCGAGATCGAACAGCTTGGCACGGCGATCAAAAGTGAAATGGGTTCTATCGACGGTCTTGTCACGACAGCCTCAATTTGGAATCCAACACCGATCCATGACATCTCAGATGGCATCTCACAGCAGATTCAAGTAAATGCGTTGGGCACCATACATTGCTGCCAGATCATTGGTTTAATCATGTCTGAACAGCCCAGTGGCGGCAGCATAATCACTGTTGGCGATTGGGCAGTTGACCAACCTTACCAGGACCATGTCGGCTACTTCGCTGCCAAGGGTGCTGTGGTCGCTGCAACCAGATCCCTTGCCATTGACCTAGCGGCTCTCAACCCAAAAGTCCGAGTGAATTGCATAAACCCCGGACAAGTTCTATTTCCGGAGCACTACGATCAAGAAACACGAGACCGCATTCAGGACATGACCCTTCTTAAGCATGTAAATGATCCGATGGCATTTGCGGAAACAGTTGAATTCTTCCTGAAAAATCAGATGGTGACCGGCCAAGTCATTAATATCGACTCCGGCAGAGGATTAGCAACAAGTGCACCCATGGCTCGGGAGCAATAACTTGAGACTGGTCATCATTCATTACCATCTTGAACGTGGTGGCGTTACTCAGGTTATCAATAATCATATTCAATCTTTGGCTGCCTCCATTACGCCAAAGATCGAAGAGGTGCTCATTCTCCACGGTGGGCGCAGTAGCGGATGGCCGGATTCATCATCATTTTCAAATCTACCGTATCCAGTTCGACAGATAACGATTCAAGAACTGGAATACGATGATGCTAATTCAACCACATCACTTGAAGACTGTGACAGGGCGATTCAAGGCGTCATTCGAGAAGAGAAATTAACCCCCAAAGACACTCTCTTTCATTTCCACAATCACTCACTTGGAAAAAATGCTTCGTTAACCCATTCAGTCTCATCGATTGCGGAAAGTGGATTTCACTGCCTGCTCCAAATCCATGACTTTGCAGAGGATTTCCGTCCAGACAACTATCAACACCTCCTCAAATTCGCGAACAGGCATCATTTTGAAATCGATCGTTTCCTATATCCGATAGCCGGCCATATTCACTATGCAGTCCTAAACTCGCGAGACTACAAGTTATTACAACATGCCGGAATTCCACAAACAGCACTTCACTTATTGCCAAATCCAGTAACACTACCTCCTGATCTACCGGACCGGAATGACGCTCGTGCTGAACTAAACGTACACCTGTCAGTAGATTTCAGTACTCCATATATCCTCTACCCTGTACGCGGGATTAGAAGAAAAAACCTCGGGGAACTCGTACTATGGAGTGCGATTGGAATGAGATTATGCCCTGACAATCCGCCACACTTCGGAATGACTCTTGCTCCAGGAAACCCGATTGAGCAACCCAATTTCAGACACTGGAAAGCCATCGCAACCGAACTGGGATTGCCGTGTTATCTAGGTACAGCTGAATCCGGGATGAGTTTCGAAGATTCCATTTCCGCTGCAGACGCAATCATCACAACCAGCGTCACGGAGGGCTTTGGGATGGTCTTTCTCGAGGCTTTCTTAAATCAAAAGCCACTCCTTGGTCGCGACCTTCACGAGATTACGCACGACTTCAAAACAAATAACATTAGATTCCCTTCCCTGTATAAGTCACTCAAAGTTCCCATAGACTGGATCGACATCCACAAACAACGAGAAACTGTCACTTCTATATATATAGATGCTGCAGAATCCTACGGAATTCCAGCGGAGCCACTTAGCTCATACGGTGATACAATCGACTTCGCCAAACTAAGCGCCGGCTTGCAAGCGGAGGTGGTAAACAAGATCGTGTCTGATCACTCTGCCATGAAAACCGTCGTCTCTCTCAACCCTGCATTGGAAGCACTCTCTTCTATTTCTTCCAAGTCAGGCAGCGAGAATGAATACATCAACAAAAACAAGCAAATCATCAAATCCAAGTATGGGTTAGCTAACTCTGGCGCCCATCTCAGTGATATATATCAACTTGTTATGGACTCACCGACTAACTCAATCAACTCTGCAGCAAAGCCTCAACAAATAATTCAGTCGCTTATTCAATCCGAGACCATCTACCCCATTCGCCACGTGTGATGTCAACCTCACTCATTTCAATCATTCAGGCTCATGCCAGACCTACCGATCCTATTAATCCGGGTATGGCTCACAAACTAAAATCTCTTTCTGGAATAAAGGCTGTGATATGGGACGTCTACGGCACTATGTTCATCAGCGCAAGTGGTGATATTGAATCCACGCACGATGTTCCACATGAAACTGCAATGCAAAACGCATTTGCAGCAATGCAGATAGATATTTCCGGTGTCGCCAATCAATGTGTCAGTTCACTGCACAACACGATCCGACTGCACCAAGCTCAATTCAAGAATAATGGGATTGAGTATCCGGAAATTAACATTTGCGATGTTTGGATGGACTGGACCAGACAAATGCTGCCGGATCACCCCTTCAATCATCAACAAATCCAGGAGTTAATCGTCCGATATGAAGTGCAAACGAATCCGGTTTGGGAAATGCCCAATCTACGTCAAACGTTATCAACGCTTCGCGACAACGGGATCAAGCTAGGAATCATCAGCAACGCACAGTTTTACACGCGTCTTATACCACACGCCTTACTAAACTCCTCCTTCAGTGACTTAGGCTTCGATGATGACTTGTGTGTCTATTCATATGAGCACCGTCATGGCAAACCTGATACATTCCTATACCAAGAGCAAGTTCGCAGGCTAGCGCTCCAAGGCATCGATCCGTGTAACGTACTTTATGTTGGTAACGACATGCTTAAGGACATATGGCCAGCAACCCAACTTGGATTTAACACTGCGCTTTTCGCGGGTGACCAAAGAAGTCTGAAATTGCACGAGAACGATTCCCGTATTGACTCTATTAATCCGTCCTTGGTATTGACTGACTTGGTACAAATAATTGAGTGCGTGTAGCGCACCACCCTTTACTAATCAACAATCTGGACGGGTTCTCGGGCACATGGGGCATCACATTGGATTTGTCGGAACACGCTTTGCCGGGACAGACGGCGTCTCTCTGGAAACGGCGAAGTGGGCAGCAATTTTAGAAGCACAAGGGCATGAGTGTTTCTATTACGCAGGCAATTTAGATCGTGACCCTAAACATTGCATGTTGGTGCCACACGCCTACTTCGGTCATCAAGACATCGATTGGATTAATGATCGTGCGTTTGGTGCTGTCACCCGTTCACCGGAAGTCACACGCCGAATCTACTCGATCAGTGACCACCTTAAGAAATCTCTGTACGACTTCACTGGCATTTTTGATATCGACATTCTGATCGCCGAAAATTCGTTGTGCATTCCAATGAATGTGCCGCTGGGATTAGCACTAACGAATTTCATAGCTGAAACAGGATTTCCGACAATCGCACATCACCATGACTTTTATTGGGAGCGAGACCGTTTTAGCGTCAGCGCAATTGGTGACATTCTTTGGATGGCATTTCCACCATCGCTGCCATCGTTACATCACGTGACGATCAATAGTGCAGCTCAACAGGATTTGTGTCACCGAAAGGGTGAATCATCTGAGCTCATTCCAAATGTGCTCGATTTCGAAACTCCGCCACCGGTTGCTGACAAATACGCCGCTGGATTTAGAGATGCAATTGGATTAAGCGACGATGACATAATGTTTTTGCAGCCAACACGCATTGTCCCTCGGAAAGGTATCGAGCATTCGATCAGTCTGGTGTCTGCACTTCGTGACCCGCGCATCAAGCTGGTCATTACGCATGAGTCCGGAGATGAAGGAAACGACTACCTTAATGCGCTAGTCGAGATGGCGGACAGATCAAACGTACCTTTAATTCTCACCGCCGATCATGTAGACGAAGAACGAGGACGAACACCTGATGGTGAACCCGTATTCACGCTTGCTGACGCGTACTCACAAGCAGACTTTATTACGTATCCCTCACTCTATGAAGGTTTCGGAAACGCACTACTCGAAGCCTTCTACTTCAAAAAACCGGTACTAGTAAATCGCTATTCCATTTTCATTATGGACATCGAGCCAAAAGGTTTTGAAGTCATCGCAATGGATGGTTACCTCACGAACGATACCATTCGACAAGTCCAGCACGTTATTGATGACGACGAATTTAGGGAACGCATGGTACAGCACAATTATGATCTCAGCCGAGCGTTCTATAGCTACACGGTTTTACGTCGCAAGCTTAACGTACTTTTGACTAACTTCACGGGGATGGAATAATCCAATTCCGTTGGTACGTCCCGATGCAAAGCAGATTTACTCTTCCATGATTGAAATCAAACAGAGCCTTACCCAGCTATACGGCGAGCAAGCAACTGCAGCGACGGTTGCTATAGAAGGCCTCATCAAAGAATATCAAGCAGAAATCGCAGTACCGACACGTGAAACACGTTGGACTGAAAAGGATATCGTTCTGATCACATACGGTGATCAGATTACAGCGGATCCCACTACAGCGCTCCGTGCACAAAACCAGTTCCTTCTCGATTATGGGATACACGAACTGATCAACACTGTGCATTTATTGCCCTTTTACCCATGGTCATCCGACGACGGTTTTTCGGTGATCGACTATCTAAAAGTCGATCCCAATATGGGCACATGGGACTGTATAGCTGAATTAGCAACAAACTTCTCCTTGATGTACGACTTAGTATGCAATCATATTTCTCAGGAAAGTGAGTGGTTTCAGAGATTCCTACAAGGAGTTTCACCCTACACAGATTTCTTTCACGTGATCGATCCGAGCACAGATCTCTCAGCAGTCACACGTCCGCGCAGCCTGCCGTTGCTTCATGACTTTGAAACACTGCAAGGACCGGCACACGTATGGACGACCTTTAGTCGCGACCA
>Ga0114933_10000470_pt1 | contig 49228 bp, 46 predicted proteins | sample 4SBtaG_FD_89691 | JGI IMG/M metagenome (GOLD analysis project Ga0114933, IMG submission 89691) | Deep subsurface microbial communities from Kolumbo volcano to uncover new lineages of life (NeLLi) - 4SBTROV12_W25 metaG | ecosystem: Environmental > Aquatic > Marine > Volcanic | place: Kolumbo... | reverse complement strand
TTGCGAGGCTTTTTAGCCGAAGCAATCCAGAAAGTGCATCGTTCCCTGGATTGCCGCGTCGATGCTCTCCTCGCAATGACAGCGGTTTGTGCTAGGCCAACGTCATTGTGTGGCTTGACTACAGGATCAATATATAAACCCCTAGACTCAGCTGCCTGGACCACAGCGCACTTCCAGCTCTGCACCTTGGTCACCGTGTCTGTTGCCAATAGAACAATGAGTACGGCCGTCTTCTCCAAGACATATACTCGGCGACACACGAACTCTGCCTAACATGTACTCCTTAAACATTACAGGGTTGCAACCTGTATATTCTGGGGGGCAAACAGCACGCTGATTATCCGTTATATTCTCTAGTGCAGAATAAGCACCTGTACCGCATTTAAAGAAATAAGCAGCCTGCTCATGCTTTACATTTACATCGAAAGGTATAGAAGCATCTGCAGCTTCTGCTTTCGTTAAGGTGGATGTGGATGCCATCACAATGGTTAATAGTTTCAAAATAGAGCTCATTATTTCTTCTCAACTTGGTTATTGGTGTGTGTTAGGCAGCTATTTACTATAAATTAAGGGCAAATACAACCAGCGAAGCATCCTACTGATTGAATATTAAGGCAGTATTAACTATTTCTATAAACTTTGCCTTAGCACCACTTTATTCATGTTTTGCTATAATAAAAACCAACCTTTTAAATAAAGAAAAACATAAAAAATCAACACGATAATCCAGCATGGCGGATTTTTTTAAACTTACTTCAAGCTATTACCTAGGAATATCTGACATTAATTAGACTCAATTAATATTTGCTTAAGATTCAAATGGTGTATTACTTATATCAAATATGTCTTATCCAGAACCTTGCGAACTTGCCAATTAATGCAATAGATACAGATCCTGGTATCAAAAAAAATATTAACTAAAATATTCTAGAGCTACTTTCAGAATGCTACCGAGATACAGAAGATAAGGATATCCTATGCAGAGATATAACAGACATTACAAGTACATGGCACCCTATTTATGATACACGCTGCAAATACCCCCATTTCTCCAGAAGAATCCAAACAAGCACATAATTTATGTTAACAAACCGTATGGGTTAGTGTTAGCACATCAGTCTTAAGTGGAAACACCTTCACCGCCAACAACCACTTATTCTCATTGGCTTGCCTTAAGCTCAGCACAAATAAACACTATCTAAGAAGCGACCATTAATTGTTCTTTTTAATTGAATAATTATATCAACAACCTGATATATAGCCTGCTTAATATCATCTTCTGTCATTGAAGGCACCAGGTTAAGCTTATACATCTGCATCATTCGATTAATAGCATTCAATGGGCTTGAAGCATGCAAACAAGTTATTGATCCATCATGGCCTGTGGCGGATGCAGCTAAAAAATCCATAATTTCAGCACCACGAATCTCACCCATAATAATGCGATCAGGACGCAGCCGCAAACAGCACTGCACTAAATCCTGCATGCTAACTACAGCAGATGAACTATCTTGCTGCGTACTTTTAATTGCAATCAAATTCAACTGATTTTCATGTGGCAATATTAGCTCACGCGTATCCTCTAGCGTAATAATACGCTCACCCAATGGAATCTCAGCTAACAATGCATTTAATAAAGTAGTTTTACCAGTAGATGTTCCACCAGAGATAATGATATTCTTCCTCATACGCACAGCAAGCTTAATTAAAGATAACCACTCTTTATTATCAGCATACTTATGTAACAGATCATCATCTGATATAGCAGCTGAGTTATGCATACTGGATGCATTCGCACTCGATGATGACAATGCATAGTCATCAATACACATAGACTTATTAACCTGCCGACGAATTGAAATTGCCGGAGAGTTCGATACCGGCGGCAAAACAATCTGCACACGAGAACCATCAGATAACGACCCTGACAATAATGGATGAATCGAACTTAATTGCTGCTTATTCTCATTAGCGATCAACCTAACCAAGCTACTAAGATAATATCTAGTCAATGCAGCAACTGCATACTTTTTCATACTGCCATTAGACTCAACCCACACCTCACCTGGCTTATTAATCAGTAACTCAGTCACTGTCGAATCATCAAGCCAGCTAGATAGTGGGTATAACATACCTATTGAAGATGGCTTAAAATACCTATCGCTAATAACACTAGTCATACATATCATCCTGGAAAACAATATCATGAGCCACCAAAATAGTAATAGCCGCTCCTTGAAAAATAGATAAAGTTGGCTTTACTGCCGAAGTAGCAGAGATACTACTACCTGCTTGTTGCTGCATATTCTGACTAATCATATCTCTATATTTAGATTGAGAGTTATCTTGATCAGTTGAACTAACCCCTGCGGTTGCACTAGCACCACCCAAGATAGATAGCAACATACCCTGGCCAAACCTAGACATAAAATGAGTATTAGTCTCATTAGCCATAACACCAGATCTGCCCATGCTGTCTGATGATGCACTATTTAAATCAAACACTATACCGCTTGGCACAATAACCCGCTGCCAAATAATAAAAACACGAGATATGCCCTGCACAGTAATAGAAGAGTATTGACCAACCAGTCTACTACCTGATGGAATCAATACCTTATAACCAGCATATGAATATACCGGCTTACTAATAACCGCTCGAACCATGCCAGGAAGATCTGAATTAATGGCCGTTTCTAAAGTGGCATTAATTATTTCACCCTCCATTAAAGTAACATCTAAATTAGACTTCTTCTTGGCAATTAGATCATTATTGGTTATTAACTGATTAGCAAACTTGGCATAAGATGAAGCATCAGATAGGCCGGAAACTTTATTTTTAATCTCTCCAGCAACACTAAGACTAGAGGCACCACCATCTTTGGCAGCATACACTTTAGCCGGTGCATGCTGCCTCGCTAATAACATTTTATGTTGCTCCAATTCAGTCTTATCAATATGAGGATCCTCCTTAATATTAGACACAACATACTTCGAAACATGACCTGGAGAGCCATCTCCTCCATGTTGATGATTAAAACTAGCCGGAAGAGATAATGTTGCTAGCTCACTAGTATCATACTCACTTTTAGGATGATCATGCCCATTATTACTAGGCCAAAAATATAACAATAATAACAAAACAACTAACGATAATGCCCACAACATCAATGGCCGTCTTTTATATGACATAACTTTATTTAGATCTTGGCACGACTTTGCCACGCTATCATCTTTCATGAATTATTCTCTTGTTGAAAATACTAGCAACACAATTAGCGTCTGCACGCAAAGAGTATTGAGGGTAGACACCAAGCACAACAATATAATCACCATCTCTTCTAAAGTTAATTAATGACTCTTTGGCTTTAGCATTGTTTATAGAAAAAATTGCCGGAATAACCTGGTCGTGTCTGAATTGAAAATAAGTAAACTTACCATTATCAAACACATGGACTGGCACAATATGCTTACAACCATTGAAGCTATAATCCCAATGACGAGAGCCAGCAGAAGATACATCAGTTGCTTCCAACAAGTCATGAGATACTGGCTTAACTACCTCATCATATGAAAACTTAACAGCAAATGTAACTTGATCTTTTGAAGAACCATCCACACTCTTTAAGTGAAAAGTATAGTTTTTAGTTTTACGAGAACTATCTATTGTTGTTATCATTAAATCAGTATCAGAAAGTCCAATCATAGGCTTAATATTTACTATATAAGGCAGTGTTTTATTTACCGATACCGACCAAGCAGCCGAATCCCCACACTGAATATCAATTACTGACTCTTTAATTCCAAAAATTATTTGAGAATTTATAAAAGTATCACCTGTCAACAACACCACGTCATTAGGCGCATATACAACATGCTTTATTCTTTTATCTGTAGATAAAGACACTGGAACCTGCGACGAATATGCAACAGGCACACACAACACATACATAAATAAACATAAAAAAATAAAAATATTTCTACCTAACTTATTAAACATACCTCTTCCTTAAGTTTTATTGATCAACCAATATAGCGACACACTAACCTTTAAGGTTACGTTGATTTCTTTGGTAAGAAGAAACTATAAAGCCATCCCAGTTACGCCACCTTACATCTGGATTACTAGAAGGCTTAGAATAAGCCCAAGAAACCAATGCCGTGTAAGGTATGTCTTTTCTAGAACCAGAAGATAAAACATGATCTGTAACATTAAAATGTATTTCTGCTAGATTTTTATGATGATGAGATTTCTTATTGTTGTTAAGCTCATTATCTAAAATTATTATATCTTCTACATGAACAGTTCTATAAGCATGATTATTTAGCAGCCGCATAAGTGAATGCTTGTTGCTCGGGCTTTGCTGATCTATAAATTGTTTTGAAATACCAGAGGCAGACATCATCAACACCAGCCTATACTGCTCTTCATATGCAATTGGATCATATGATTCTCTATTAACAACATAGCGGATCAAATCACTTTGCAAAGAAGATTCTAATAAGTTTTGTGGAGTATCACTGCCTTTTTCAATAACAACGCGACCATCTTGATAGTGATGAATCAATAATGGCTCCATATGCTGAGCCGGCACCAACATTAAAATACACAGCAAGAATAAAGCTGCTATACCAAGTAAGATACATGCAATAAATCTATAGCGATTGCGCGATACTATAGCTGATAAATATACATCATCAGACCGTGATTTTGCATTAGCAAAGTAGCAATCGTCACGATCAACTTTAGATGACTCTTGACTTAATTTAAATTTATTAATTATTATTTTTTTATTTGTTATATATGCCTTACTGATAGCTCTTATAATTTTCATTTTTTATCCTCAGCAGCAATTACCATTGGTATCGCTGACGGGGTATTTTTTTTGCTATTACTATCTGTAGTGGCTTTATTACTACCAGAACCTGAGTAAGAATTTCTAGATGAATTAGCCTTTGATTTATCAGGATCCGCACTTAGTGGCGATCTTCCAAATGAACTTGCAACTTTAGAAATCGGCTGTTTAACAGCACTAAATCCTGATGACATTGTTCTAAAACCAGAGGCCACCCCTACTCCTAAAGCAGCAGATGCTTGCTGTGTGACAGAAGAGACACCAATGCCACCACCAATGCTCATAGCTAAAGAAGAAACGCGCAACAACTGAAAAATAGCTAACACTGATACTATATAAAAAGGTATGAAGCTTACCAATGAGAAGTTAATTGCTTTAGTTAAATACTCATCGGCTATAATTGACTGTAATACAGCCATATTTATGGCTATAGTTATATTTACTAGAATTATAATAAACACACAGCCAAACAAAGCACCAACCCACCTTTCAAAAAAAACCTTAGTCGGAGCAAATAAAGTAAAAGATATAAATAATGGACCTGCCACCAATAATGTAGCCATCATTATTTGCGCCATGACTATCTCTAAAAAAGCAATGGCTAACATTAATCCGCCAGACACCCAAACAAAACAACCATCAAACAATGGTGCTAACTTGGTAATACCACCCTTTTGAAAAAGATAGTTACCAACTTTAGATATTTCAATCAGCATTGACTGTAGCGATCCTGTTATTCCTTCGCCTGCAAAATGTGGTAACTCTACCGGGGTTGCCGCCAATAACACGCCACTAATCTCATTGGATAATGACTGAAATCCATCTACAACAACTTTACTAAAGTTACCCCAGTTCATTGCAAACGTATAAATTAGACCTATTTTAAGTGCTGCTTTAATAAACTCAGCCATGCTTAGTCTTAACCAGCCATTCATAATACTAAAACCAATGCAGGCAATATATAACACAAGGCAAACTGCAAGCGGAGCCGATAAATATGAAGATAAGGCATTATATCCTTTATATACACATTCGTTTAGTAATGTTGTGATCTCTTCCTGATATTTTAAAATAACCGTATCATATGATAATGACGTCATGCTTAAGCTCCATCTTTATAGTTCCAGGTATTAATTGCTACCTGATGACAATATTTTCCAAATTCAGGGCACACAGGACCCGTCTCAGCAACATGCGCACACCCAGAAAATAAGGAAATACAACATATATAAATTGATATATAAATTATTTTATTAGGTGTCGTCATCTGGTAGTGCCCTATAGGTTGATTCAAGTGTTTCATCATGTATTTGGACGGAGGTATTAGACGCAACCTGCTCATTTTGTATTGACTGCATCTTTAAAGATTCCAACTGAATATATGCAAGCTCTGCAGTCAGCCTGGAATTCAAATCTATTGCAGCTTTAGTATTATCTGCTGACTCTATTTTTTCAGATAACGAATGGACAGTGCCAAGCTCATCATTGATATTATCAAAAGCATAAGATGAGTTAACCGCTGCTGCAGTATTGGTATTGACCTGCTGATCATACACACTAGCATCACTATCTGTTGACCCCTTAGCATAACTATTGTGATCAATAGTTTCATGATCTTCAGCATACTCTTTAACAAGCTGCTGATACCTGTCTTCATTGCCACCAGAGAGCTGATGAAGAGCATCATCCCAGCTATCTGGGGAGTACTGCTTAGCCTCAAGATCTTTGTCTGTATTATACAAATCACCAAACCCATAATTACCCTCAGCATCATCAACTAATGACTTAGTCTTAGTGTCTATACTGGACGTTAAATCATTTAAATGACTCATTTTAGATACTTGCTCTTGCATGACCGAGTATTGACTTGATAGCTCTGATATTGCATTAACATCCATTACCGGAAGCATTGCGATTACTTGATTATAATTAAGCCAAGCAAAATTAAGTAAAAAAAATATCAGGTACTTTTTATTTTTAGATGAAAAACAAAACATATAAAAAATTTTTATTTTAAAACCATACAACACAGATATAACAACCTTAATTTATTAAGCTTCTAACTATTTAATATATTATAAAATTCTAGTAGCCATTTACTGGAATTATTACCACACTTAGACCTTGCCTCACTACACGCTGCTTGCGATATAACAGATGAAGAAAAAACACTAATCTCTGCTTGTAGCTCTCTTAGTGGGAACTTACACAAACAAGAAATATCACCTTGCTTATATAAAAAATATCTTGATAGTGGGCTAGTATTTTTAACTGCTAAAAATTCAGACGAGGTTAAATTCAAGCCATCGATATAATCAAACTCTTTAGCCTGAGAATTGGGAAAGACCAACAAAGTTGCCATATTATCTAAAATAACTCTAGATATATCCGAGTCTGTTATAGTAGAAACACTTTGTGTTGCAAAAATAATATGAGCATTTAACTTTCGTAGTGTTGCCAACCACCGCCTTAACATCGATTGCCAATATGCATTCGTTAAATACTGCCACCCTTCATCCATAAAAATACTAACTAAAGTACCATCCAACTGAAGCTCAATTTGATAAAAAAGATACATTGTTACTACTGAAAGTATCTCTGGTGGCTCATGATCTAAAAAATATGTCATGTCAAAACCAATTTTCTCACTATTAATAAAGATATCTTGCTCGTTATCAAACAAATACGCATACTCACCATCTGGTCTACCGTCTACACCTCTAATCCATTTATGCACCCTATCCCAGTGAATAAAATCAATCGGCAAATACTTCACTACATTAGATAAATTGCGATAATTTGGGTCTAGTTGATGAAAAGCATAATCAACACACTGATCTAACATATAAATAGACTTATCGTCTAACGGCAGATCATCATTCATCATCAATTGACGCAACCAAAGCTTAACAAAAGCTATATTCTTGCTATTGCTTGCTAATTTAAATGGATTAAAACTTATTTTGTTTTGATGCTCTGGGCTTAGAATCATATATTCACCATTACAAGCTCTAATATAAACCTCACAGCCCTGGTTTCTATCAAAGAAAATAGATCTACCGTTATATTGTGATAACTGGCTATCTATAAAGCACATTGCAACTGTTTTGCCAGAGCCATTACCACCAACAATAAAAGTATGCCCAGATGATAAAGATTCACTAGAGCCTTTTGCATGTAAATTAAAGTATATTGGAGTCATAGCAGAACTAACTGCTATAGCTAAAGAGCTTTTCAAGTGATTGTTATTTATATAGCCAGTATATTCTCCCTGCAATGGCGTGAAGTCTACAAAGTTTTTAGATGTTACTAAGCTTCTTCTTGCCATATAGCAAAAGTTAGCTGGCATTAAGGACCAAAACGCAGGCTCCTGACCAATAGTCTCTCTAACAGCGACAAAGCCTATATTTAAAAACACTTTAACTGCCAACCTAACATGCTCTTCTAGAATGCTTTTATTATCTGCTAAAATTAAAATTGAATTCTGATGCATGCCAAGCTTTAATCTATCTGATTGAATATCGTCTCTTACCTGATCTAACTGATGTATTTGACTAAGCGCTGGATCATTTAATGATTGCATTTTAATACTATGTTTTTTTACTTTATTTTGAGCAACCTCTTTAGCTTCAATAGCAAAGCTATTAACGTTTATATACTCAACTGGCAGCTGCAATAAAGCATGCATCATTTGAATAGACGTGCTATCACTGTAGTTTTTAATAGAAAGCATAGCTCCGTATTTAATGTCATTTTTACATGCGCCCTGAAACTGAATACAATCACCAAAGAAAATTCTATATCTAGACAAAAAACCAGCAAGACTCATTCTTGGATATTTATTATCATTTTTTTTATTATAATTACTGCCTATTAACTCATTATCAGACATATTAATTAAATTATTGTGCCCGGCATTAATAAAAATACTGATGAAATCTAACAACCCATAGGTATTACTTTTAGAATCATCCTCGCCCAATAACTCAGGATTAAATACTGACAAGCCACATTTAACATTATAGACACAGTCAGCAAGCGCACGTATTTGAACTTCCCTAAAACGATCTCTTTCTTTACGCAATACATCATGCTGGATTTTTTTAATAGAATTTATTTTTTTTGCTATATTGCCAGACGTCATCCCTTGGAAAATTACAGTAATATACCAAATATTTTGATACATGGGATTATCAGCAAATTGATTATAGTATTTATTATAAACCTGATGACAGTATTTATTAGAGAACGCTGCAGGAAGATCAACATTCGCTCGCTTTCTATGCATTGTTACATGCAAGGCACAGCGCTCATCCATACTAGTAACCACTCTATGCCACAACCGGGACAGCTGATTAATAACCTCAGGCTCTTCAGTTTCATAAGAACAGCCACATAACTGCAATGTTGAGAAAATCATTCCATTTTGACATTCAGCAACAGTTGGCGAAATTAAATGGCTAATCTTTATTCTATCTGAAACTTTAAGTTCATTGTTGGTTCTGCGCAAAGATTCAATAAGACTCATAAGAACTGCCCCCCCATATTTTTTTATTAGGGCTTGCAGATACATCTAATTTTTTATTTATTACGCTAAATATATGAGCATCGTACTTACAACCAACCCAACCCATTAAATGAAGAGGAATATAGACCAATAACCACTTAATAGATTCTGCCATAATAAATAAAGACAACACCACCATGCCACAAAACAAAACATATTCCATGGTAACCCCCATAATGGTTAGCGGCCTTGTTAGACCATTAAATAGGTCATTAACTTCTACAGAATCTGACATTACGCACCCAGACCCATTTGCTGCGCGATATATCCAGATGAGAACACAATGCCAATTCCAATAACCATGGCTACAGCTCGTGATTTATTTAACTTACCTAAAGATAATGTGGAATAGCCAATACTTATAATTGAAAGTACAAAAATAATTTTTGCTGGGGTTGAGGTAACAAGATCTACCAATGAATTTAATATGCTAGTTACTTTATCTGAATCTATATCGCTGCTAAATGCATATGACTCTAGTGGCAGCAAAATAATAATAATAAAAAACAACGTATACTTAATTATATTTTTCAACTTTTATAATCCTTACTTGAAAATAATTAACGCTATTATTAATTATTAAAAAGATGAATTATATCCGTTATAATTACTGTATTGACTTTATTTTGCCAGCATGCGCAAACTGCCATCTAAGCGGATAACCGATCCATTTAAATAAGAGTTACTAACTATATGACCAACAAGACTAGCGTACTCACTTGGATTTCCTAGCCTTTTAGGAAAGGTTACCGTGGCAGCCAACGACTCTTGAACATCATCTGGCATAGTTTCAACCATTGGCGTTGCCATAATGCCAGGCGCAATTGTCATAACCCTAATCCCAAACTGGGCCAGCTCTCTTGCCAAAGGAAGAGTCATGGCAACTATGCCGCCTTTAGATGCGCTATATGCCGCCTGGCCTATTTGGCCATCATATGAAGCAACAGATGCAGTATTGATAATTACACCGCGCTCACAATCACTGCCGTTTGGATTTTCAATTACATTTTGTGTTGACATTTTATGCGCAAATAAACGCATAACATTAAATGTTCCAAGCAGATTAATGTTAATAACATTTGCAAAAACATCTAAAGGCATAGGTCCATTTCTACCAACCATCCGCTTTGCTGGAGCTATACCAGCACAATTAACCACAACCTGAATATCGCCATAAGCATTAGATATAACCTGGAGCGCACTTTCTACCGCAGAAGATTTAGCCACATCAGCAACAACAGCAAGAGCACCAATTTCGTTAGATACCTCATGCAGCTTTTCAGCATCAATATCAATTAATGCTACTTTAGCATTATTAGCGATACAGTACTTTGCGGTTGCCAAACCTAATCCAGAACAACCACCACTAATTACTACAACTTTATTTGTGATATCCATAAACACCTAGCCTTTTAAAAAATAAATCAATAATACAAGCTGATATGTATACAACAAAATACATAAGATACCCTAGAACTTCAATTGAAATAAAAGCTCTAGGAATAAAGGTTTAAATAGAAAACATAGCTGGCGTGCTATCTTTTTCAACATAACGGTTTATTTGTAAAAAATCCCTAGTGGATGCAACAAATAAAGGAACTTTAGGACCAAATTGAATATACTGATTAATATCTCCATCTACCTGCTGCAGTAAAACATCACCAATAATAATATCTTGTCCCTTATAACAAAACGCTACAGCCTTCCTTAAAATATGATCATTATGCTGACTGTAAGTAAGACCAAACAATGAAGCACTAGAAGATTGACCAGATAATATCTCTTGTCCAACAAATTGCCTTGCTAGAATGCCACTATACTGGCCAATTGGGTCTTGCAGATAACAATCAGTATTTTTACAAGTTAGCGCATAAAAAAGTAAACCAACATCAATAAATACAGTTCTAAATACATCAGTACTTGCTGTATCAAATAAATTACAATCATCCTTAGACACAGAATTAACACAGGAGAAAAATCCAGAATTAAATATATCAACTAAAGCGCTTTGCACCACCTTCTCAGCTGATTTAGAACCAATCTCAGATAAGTCTGTAACCTCTGTTGAAATTGCAGTTAACATCCGTAAAAACATCTTCTTGCTATCAATACCGTGGCATTCTTGCAACAAGCTAGCAAACGCATTATCAATTGACGATATTAATTCAGCCTGGCATTTTCTAACTTCACTCATATCACCATTACTATTTACATATGCTGAAACAATCTCAGGCATACCACCAACCATAATATAAATATTTAATTCTTTATTTAATGCATCAGTCTCATCTACAGTAAAATCACTGACACTATCTGCTGATAACAACTTGCGATGCAACTCTAGCTTATTAGTAGCTAACAAAAACTCAGTAAATGTTAAAGGTTTCATCTCTAAATAAGAAAGACGACCAATAGGAACATGAAAATCAGCAGACAACTTAGCAAAGTCAACAGGTGAGCCACAAGCTATAATATGCAACTTAGGGTGCTGTTCCTTAATATGCCCTAAACACTCAATAGCTCGCGGGCATGCCTGTATCTCATCTAAGATTAGCAGTGTTTTACCAGGAGCTATTTCATGGCCAAGCATCTTCTCTAAGCTTGAAACCACCATTGCCGGACTTATCTCAGTAAAAAGTTCCTGCGCCTCGGTATTGCTTAATAAATTAACGTAGCACACATCCTCAAAATTAGACTTACCAAAATGATTCACTAACGAAGATTTACCTGTTTGACGAGGACCTGTTAATAATAATGGATTTTTATTTAACCTCATCCACGCATCCAGAGCCATAGCCGCACTTCTTGGCAGAAACTTATCTGTAATTTTACCTTTTCCTGGATTTTTCTGTGACTGATATTTCACTGATTCCGACATTGCCCTCTCCCTGACCAATTAAAAGCAAAACTATTATGTAATACTTAAGATAATATTAAAAGTTTTTTATGTAATATAAACAAAAAAGTTAGCTAAAAACATAATACTCAATTAATATGGTCGAAATTTTTTATAAATAACTGTTAAAGCAAGGACTCGCAATGCAAAAAGACTATGAAATACTTAAAAAAACAATATCTCCTACAATAATATTATGCTGCAGCATTGCAATTATTGGTAGATTGATTCCTCATCCATGGGGCGCCACTCCAAACTTAGCAATATTATTCGCTATAGGGAAACAATTATCAAAAAGACAGACTATCTTATTTGGCATTCTTACAATTGTGGCAGCAGATATATTAATTAATATCAGTCACGGCTACGCCTTATTTGGGACTTGGGCTTTATTCACCTATTCAGGATGGGCCGTCATAGCTCTAATTTGTAGTACAGACTATACAAAACAGCTATCAAGCATTCATACCAAACTTGGATTTATCGTTACATCATCCATAGCTTTTTGGGTATGGACAAACTTTGGGGTCTGGCTATGTAGCCCAATATATGAAAGAAGCATACTAGGACTAACTGAATGCTTCACCATGGGGTTGCCATTTTTAAAATATTCATTAATTGGCAATATTATATGGAGCGCTATACTGCTGAGCGCAATTCAATATTCAACTAAAAAATATCACACTACAGGCCAAACAGTTTAAGAAAATCAAGGGAATGTTATGCAACAACAAACTGATACTTTTGCACAGCTGAAAGATGCTATAGAAAAACGAATACTTATTTTAGATGGCGCTATGGGCACTATGATTCAACGATACAAGCTATCTGAGTCTGACTACCGCGCCGCACAATTTAGTAACCATGCAATAGATGTTAAAGGAAATAACGATTTATTATCAATAACCCAACCGGACATTATAACTGAAATACACAGTAATTATTTGGCATCTGGTGCTGATATCATAGAAACCAATACATTTAATGCAAACTCAATTAGCATGGCCGATTATGCAATGGAGCTCCAAGTCTATAGCATGAATAAAAGCTCAGCTATACTTGCAAAACAAGCAGCTCAAAAATTCAGCACTGCCACAAAGCCTAGGTTTGTTGCTGGAGTTATCGGTCCTACAAATAAAACCGCATCGCTATCTCCTAGTGTAACCGACCCCAGTTACCGCAACATTACCTTTAATGAATTAGTTGTAAGTTACAGCGAAGCTATACAAGGACTATACGATGGTGGCGTTGATATTTTATTAGTTGAAACTGTGTTTGATACTTTAAACTGCAAAGCGGCTCTATTTGCAATTGAAGTCTTTTTTGAAAAAAACAAAATCAGACTGCCAGTTATGATTTCAGGAACTATCACTGATGCAAGTGGTCGCACTTTATCCGGACAAACAGTTGAAGCTTTCTGGAACTCTATTGCTCCATTAAAACCATTTTCGGTTGGACTTAATTGCGCACTTGGTGCAGACCAACTTAGACAATACATAGCAGAGTTATCTCGTATAGCAAATACTTATATTAGTGCACACCCAAATGCAGGCCTACCAAATGAACTAGGTGAGTATGACCAAAGCGCTAACGAGATGGCTAGCATTATCCAAAGCTATAGTGAATCCGGCCTAATAAACATCATTGGTGGATGTTGCGGTACAACTCCAGAGCACATAAAAGCAATTCACGACATAGTATCTACACAGCAGCCAAGAATCATCCCTGACATTAAGACAGCATGTCGCCTAAGTGGGCTTGAGCATTTAACCATAGATAAAGAATCGTTATTTGTAAATGTAGGCGAGCGCACTAATATTACAGGGTCTGCAAAATTCAAACGCTTGATTACAGAAAAAAAATATGATGAAGCAATACACATTGCAAAATCACAAGTTGATAATGGAGCTCAAATAATAGACATTAATATGGATGAAGGGCTACTCGACTCAACTAAAGAAATGGTAAATTTCTTAAATCTAATCGCAATGGAACCTGAAATAACCAAAGTACCAATTATGCTTGACTCATCTAAGTGGGAAGTATTAGAGGCTGGCTTGCAGTGCTTGCAAGGAAAGGGAATAGTTAACTCAATTAGCCTGAAAGAAGGAGAAAATAATTTTATTGCTCAGGCAAAACTAATCAAAAAATATGGGGCTGCTATTATTGTAATGGCATTTGATGAACAAGGACAGGCTGATACTGCAACAAGAAAAATATCAATATGCATTAGAGCTTACAAAGTATTAACAGAAAAAGTAAAATTTCCAGCTGAGGATATCATATTTGATCCAAATATTTTTGCTATCGGCACGGGAATAGAGCAACACAAACTATACGCAATAGAATACTTTGACGCCTGTAAAGAAATCAAACACAACTGCCCTCTCTCACTAATTAGCGGAGGTGTTAGCAATGTTTCATTTGCATTTAGAGGAAACAATGCATTACGCGAAGCAATTCATGCCGTATTTTTATATCATGCCACAAAAGCTGGCATGGACATGGGAATTGTTAATGCGGGCGTGCTGCCAGTATATAGTGACATACCTAAAGACACTTTAGATAAAATTGAAGATTTGATTTTTAACCGCCAAGAAAATGCTACTGACAACCTCTTGGATATCGCATCTAACATGCACCAATCATCTACCAAATCACAAATCGACCTAAGCTGGCGTGAACAACCACTACAAGAAAGAATAACTCACGCTATGGTTAAAGGTATTAATGAGTATATAGTAGAAGACACTGAAGCTGCGAGACTAGAGGCTACAATCCCGTTAGATGTTATTGAAGGACCACTAATGGACGGCATGGATATTGTGGGTGAGTTATTTGGTAGTGGTAAAATGTTCCTGCCACAAGTAGTTAAAAGTGCAAGAGTCATGAAACAAGCGGTTGCCCACCTAACTCCATTCATTGAAGCCAGCAAAACCTCCACGCAAAACCACAAGGGAACTATTATATTAGCCACAGTTAAAGGTGATGTTCATGATATCGGTAAAAATATTGTTGGTGTTGTCCTAGAATGCAATAACTACAAAGTAATAGACCTTGGCGTTATGGTCGCCTGCGAAACAATTCTTGCCGCAGCAAAAGAACATAATGCTGACATCATAGGCTTAAGTGGTCTTATAACGCCATCTCTTGATGAAATGTGTCATGTTGCTACCGAGATGCAGCGCCAGGGATTTACCATTCCGCTACTAATTGGCGGCGCAACGACATCAAGGCTACATACTGCAGTAAAAATAGCACCAAACTATAATTACCCATGCCTGTACGTTAAAGATGCGTCACTAGTTGTTAGAGTGTGCAATGATTTACTGAATGAAAAAAAATGTCGGGTATTACTAAAAGAGACAAACTCTAGTTACCATAATCTTAGAGTTCAATATCAAAATAGACATGTTAGCTCTGAAAGTTACAGTATAGAGTCTGCACGTGAAAATAAATTTAATTGTAATTGGGAGTCACATACAACATACCACCCTAAAAAGATAGGGGTACAGTTGTTAGAACACATTAAAATAGATAACTTACGTGAATATATAGACTGGACACCATTTTTCAAAGCATGGTCACTTGCTGGTAGTTATCCTGGAATTTTAACTGACAATATAATTGGCGATACCGCTACAGATTTATTTAAAGATGCAAATGATATGCTAAATCTCATAGACACCAATAATCTCATCAATGCCAAAGCAGTTTTTGGCTTTTTCCCAGCCAATAGTGTTGGTGATGATATTCATGTTTATACTGACATCACACGTAGTAAAATTGCCGCTACCTTTGCTTGTGTCCGCCAACAAATGAAAAGATCAAACAACAAACCAAATTACTGCATATCTGATTTTATTGCGCCAAAAGAATCGGGCAAAGATGACTTTATTGGATTATTTGCGGTAACGGCAGGTGATGGAGTTGAACAAATAGCTAAAGAATATGAACAAAAAAATGATAGTTATAATGCTATCTTAGTTAAGGCAGTTGCAGATAGACTGGCTGAAGCCATCGCTGAATACTTGCATGAAGAGGTAAGAACAAATTATTGGGGTTATGCTCCCGAAGAAAAACTTAGCAATAGTGAACTAATCCAAGAGAGGTACACTGGCATACGGCCAGCTCCAGGATACCCTTCCTGCCCTGATCATTCTCATAAAAAAATCATGTTTGAGTTACTAGATGCAACCAATAAGGTTGACATAAAATTAACAGAAAGCCTGGCAATGTTCCCTGCTGCATCCGTATCTGGATTTTACTTTTCCCATCCTGAATCATGTTACTTTGGAACAGGAAAAATAGGCAAAGATCAGGTTGAAGATATTGCTAAAAGAAAAAATATGCAAATACAAACAGTAGAGATTGATCTTGCACCAATACTTGGTTATACCGCGCCATTAGACTAATAAGATTGCAGCCTGCCGACAATAACCGTTACGTCAGGTTGTTTTAAACAACTATGCCACATACGCCGTTAGCCCTAAGGAGCTAGCGACGCTGTCATTGCGAGGAGCATAGCGACGCGGCAATCCAGAAGAAAATCATACCAACTGGGAAACCAAACCCAAGGTATGTTTTGTATGATTATACTTGTTAACGTTAGCTTATATTAAATCTAACTCCGCACTAACCAATTATATTAATAATGCAAGCCAGATTAAACCACTACAATGCTAGTGGTTTTTTGCTACTGGCGTTTCTTGAGTCATTACATCAGTTGTTATTGGTACCACGCCTGGTTTTGCTGGTGGTTGTGCTGGTGGTGGTGCTACTGAGCCTGTTCTTCTATTACAAAACAGCTTAAAAGAGTCATCTCTTGGTGAAGTCCCACCTTCAATTTTTGATGCTAGACGAACCGCCTCAGTGTCACAAGTGCCTCCTGAAAAAACTTTACCCTGCTCACTGTCACAAGCGCCTTTTGCAAAAACTTCATTCGGCATAATAACCCCTCTTTATAAATTTAATAATAAATAGATCTATATGAAACCACAATAATATTGAAGTTCACTCTTAGACCGTCTGAAAACGAGCATTATAATAAATAAACTATAAAAATATATAGCTATAAGCATTCCCTATTAAGATAATTTATTGTTAATCTTGGCTAAAGATCGCGCACTAGTCGCACAACCATGCAATGCTATGTTTAGCAATCAAACAAAGAGTTGACAGGAATTAAATGACTACTATTAATATGACGCAAACATGTTGGTGATGTAATGTTAATCTCTGTTAAGAAACCATCAATCACGTCAATGCCGACTAAACTTAAATTATGTGAATTTACAAAGGGCTTAAGATCACCACAAATCTCATAATCACGCGCAGTTAATGGCACCACACTGCCAGAACCACCGGCGCAAAGATTAGCTATAAACTTACCACTTGATGGAAATCGTGCCAACGCATAAGGCACTGGCTCACCATTAATTAAAATAATTCTTTTATCGCCTTCTCGATCTACATCTAAGCATTTTTGTGCCATAATCATAGAATATTTTTGTAGCATAGACAAAATCACAGCAAGGCAATCATCCATATCATCTACTGCTATGTCTAACAAGCAAATGCCATGACCTCCCATTTCATTCATTGGCTTTAATACAATACGACGATGCTCTATTAAAAATTCAGTGACACTATCAACACAACTAGTAACACATGTTGCTGTAATTAAGTTAGGGAAATTTAATATGACATGCTTTTCGTTAATATCGCGTAAGGCTTTTGGCGAATTAATAACTTTAACACCACTATCTTCTAGAATATCTAGCATATAAGTTAACCCAATATACAGCTGATCAACTGGCGGGTCTTTTCTCATCATTATAATATCCAGACTAGACAAGTCCATTTTATCTATTTTAGCCATACTTAAAACATCATCAACGCCAACATCATGCTCAATAACAAAACTACAGCTTTGTTTAAATGACTCTATTTTAAAAGCACTAGATGATAAAGTAGCATCTTGCCTGTCGCCTGATACACAACTAATTTGATGCGCCTCAATCAAATAAACATCATATTGATACAAGGCTTGCTCTGCCAAATACAAGCTAGAATCTATACTTGCATTCAATGAAGATACATCATCAACTATAAAGCCTATAGACTTTCGAACTACACTCACAAAGTCTCCTCTAAATATTTAGTTAAAAACTCATCAAAACTAAGATCACTATTACTAGACTCTTTTTCAGCTATAATCTGATCACTAACACTATCCTTGGTTGTCTTTTTAAATTTATCAAGCAATGAAGCTGTTATAGGGTGAGCATTATTTATCTTATTTTCATGCCGGCCAGATAACTCTATCATTTGGTCTTTAAATGATTCTTTGGACAATACAAACTGATTTATTATTCTTTGCGACGGCAATAATGATAAGTTATTCATCTTATCAATTTGTTCTTGAACAGCAAGGCTGTAATCAGCTTTATTGCCATCCTCACAACAATCCATTATTTCAGCTAAAGCTATCATGTCATTTAACATTAGCTTTAATTCACTGATATGATTTTTAGTAACGCCATCAATACTGACTTGATCATCTAAACGCCTACCGCCAATAACTATATTTGAGAAATTTTGAACATACACCCTATCTTTCTCATACTGCATAGTAGGGCTATTGTGTAACAGCATATACATTAAAAAAACATCAACAAATGCAGTTGTTTTTTGTGATACCCCATATGGACTAAATGGATCCAAATCCAAACACCTAACCTCTAAATAAGTAACGCCATTATTGAATAAAGCACTAGCCGGCCTTAAGTTAGAACCTGCATCTGGCTTAGGACGGATAACAGCATATAACTCACTTTCTAGCTGTAATAAGAAATTACTCATCTGCAAATACTCGCCACTAGCATCTTTTAATGAATCAGTCATAAACCGTTCGCATGGCATGTTAGTCATTGCCAATAACTCTTTAGCGTAACCACTAATTGAATTAGCTTGCAGCCGATGAATCAATTGCTCTTTTACTTGATAGCCAATATCACTAAGACGCAAGCTAGTAGCATAAGATGAGCAGTACAAGTCATCACCCATTTTATCTAGATAATAAGGTGGGCACACATCATCACTTGAATCTTTCAGTAAATAACCGGCATAACATACAGGAGATGCGCCAAACAATAATGGTAAAACCCATTTATACTGTATAAAGTTACGCACCACTCCCAGATACCGCTGCGTAACTAAAGCACTAATATCATTTAAATGACCATCTACAGGAGCACCAGGTAATAAGCCAAGCTTTAATAAAAGATCAACTGGAAAAGATAAATTATAATGAATACCTGATATCATCTGCATTGCCTTACCGTATCGAAAATCCAAACCTTTCCGATATAAATGCTTCATCAGACCAATATTACTCTGCCCATACTTTGCTATTGGAATATCCACTACAGATTTCTTGTTCGGCAGATACACCATACTATATGGCCATAAATGCTCCTGCGATGGCATATCGGATAGCACATAGTTAACATACGATGTAATCTCTCCCAGATCTTGAAATAGTCTTGCCCTACCATTAGCCCCAGAATACGGACTAGTTATACACTCCAATAAATTCTCTGCAAAATCAGTTGTAATGTTGGGATGAGTTAATGGCGAGCCAAACGATAATGGGTGCGGCTGATTACTTAATGCTGCGCAAGATAGTACTCTAGCATTCTCCTTTTCAATTCCTCTAGTTGTAGAGTCCAAAATATATGACTCACGAAGAGAGGACAATATGCTTAACTGGCTTTGATAAAACTTATCTTGACTGTTGTAATTCACCTGCAACCCTACTTAATTAGTTGTTTGTGGTACTTACATCTGCAACAGATAACCCCAGTCGCTGTAAAATTGTATTAACAGCTTTGAATCCATTTAGAGTATAAAAATGAAGCTCATCCACACCTTCTGCTAATAGCTGCTCACAGAGCCTAGTTACAATATCAAGACCAAGATTATACTGCGATAGTTCATCGGTAAAGTGACACATTTGCTTCACCAGCCACCTAGGCAGCTCGGCCTCACATCTTAAAGAAAACCTCTTTAGATTTGAGAAATTTAAAATAGGCATAATCCCAGGAATAATAGGCAGACTAACCCCCAGCTTATGACATAGGTCTCGATAGTGAAAAAAACTATCTATGTTATAAAAGTATTGGGTAATTGCTCGATTAGCACCCTCATCTTGTTTGATTTTTAATGTCTCGACATCGGAATACAATGAGTTCGATTCTGGATGACATTCTGGATATGCGGCAACATCAATAGCAAAATAATCACCAGTATGCTCTCTTATAAATGAGACCAAATTAGAAGCATATTTCCATATTGGCTTAGCCTGTTGCACCCCAGGAATAACATCCCCTCTTAATACCACTAATTTATTAACACCTTGGTTTTTATATTGCTGCAATAAGTCTAGTATATTCTCTTTAGAATCTGCCAGACATGAAATATGAGGCACTATTGGGGTATTAAATTTTTCATTCAAGCTAGAAACTAGTTGTGAAGTACTATCAACAATACCACCACCAGCACCAAAGGTTATAGAAAAATATGTTGGCTGCAATGCCTCATATTCATTTATTACCTTATAAAGCCCATTGACGCCACCCATGGTTTTAGGCGGAAAAAACTCACAACTAAAAGATCCCTGTTTCACTATCATTCCTTTTTTAATTACGCAAATTATCTGTCAATAAACACAAACCATAGCATAGAAAAGTTGAGCTACACCATTAACTTATTATATTTATATCCATGAACTTATTATATTTATATCAATACCTACTGGCATTTAACAAGTAATTTCTCTAGAATGCCATGGTTTGTTTAATCAATGATTTTAAGGGGCACACTGTGGGCTACGATGTATATGGTATTGGCAATGCTTTATTAGATATTCAACTAGACGTTGAGTTTGATTTTTTAACCAACCATGACATTTCTAAAGGTGTAATGACTTATGTCAGCCAAGAGCGCCAAACAGAAATATTGGATCTTGCCGGGTCAAACTGTGTTCGCCAAATATCATCTGGTGGCTCCGTTGCTAATAGCATGATAGTACTACAGTATTTTGGTGGTTCTGGATATTTCAGCTGTAAAATTGCAAATGATGCCGCAGGAACTCAGTACTACAATGAAATGCATCAAGCAGGACTTGCCACTAACTATGATGATACTACACGTCCAGATGGAGACACTGGTCGCTGCATAGTAAAAATCACCCCAGATGCTGATCGAACTATGAGCACTAACCTTGGGATTGGCGCCGATATCTCAGATCAACAACTAGACTTTAGCGCACTCCAAAGTGCTAAATACTTGTACATAGAAGGATATTTAACAACATCACCAACCGGTCATAGCGCTGCATTACAAGCAAAAGAATATGCTGACAAAAATGGAGTAAAAACTGCACTCACCTTCTCTGATCCAGCTATTGTTGAACAGTTCAAACCTCAATTTAATGAATTAACAAAAAATGGGGTTGACCTTATATTCTGCAATGAATCTGAAGCTAAAACCTTTACTGGAAAAGACACTCTCACCGAGGCAGCTAATGAATTAAAAGAAATAAGCAAAACATTTGTCATTACTATCGGGCCGAAAGGATCATTAGTGTACGATGGCAATGAGCTAATAACTGTTCCTGCTACAGAAGAAAAACCAATAGATACTCTTGGCGCTGGAGACATGTATGCTGGTGCTTTTTTGTACGGAATTACAAATGGACTGTCTTGGAAAAAATCAGGCCAGCTGGCAAACCTGACATCATCAAAAGTTGTAACTATATACGGCCCACGTGTCAGCCTTAAAGATACCGTTGAGCTAAAAAAACATCTTGAGAGCATGCCGGCATAACAAAACTATTACTAGATACTGTTACCAAATAGCGGGCTTGTTGTTGTACATAGCCTTGCAAGCCGCTCCGTTAACTCGCTGTTATCAAACGGTATTATTTGATTAGCTTGGCAATTCAATTGATCTAAGTTAACTACCAATCTTAATTAATTTTAGGTAATGGTCAATTGAATCTGACCTTCTACGTTAACAGTAAACTCACCATCATCTCAGTTAATTTTTATGTCTAGTTAGTAGGTGGTGATATGGGCTTATTCTTAACTCGGTCGAGGAATCGCCTTAATCATATATTCTTGATTTTCATGATTGACTAGAACCCAATCTAGTAGGTTACTGGTATTTCTGGCATCATTCTGAAATTACCACAGCTGTGCAACCCGACTTCCGCCCTTAACAACAAGTGGATTCTAAATATCTACTATATGCAGACCATGCGTGCTTTATAATAGTAGGTAGGTCAGACATCTCTGGTTGCCACATACATTGTTCTTGTAGCTTTGTTGCATCGGCAACTAGGCGCGCTGGATCACCGATTCGTCTTTTAGCTTGCACAACTTGGATGTCACAACCGGTAACACACCTAGCAGCCTCAATAACCTTAGCTACAGAGCAAGCATTAGATGTTCCAACATTAAACGCCGTAGTTACGCCACCTTGCTCCAAGTATTGCAAAGCGCAAGCATGAGCCTTACATAGATCAACAACATGAATAAAATCACGCTCACAACTACCGTCAACAGTATCATAGTCATCCCCAAACTGAGTGAACGACTCCCGGTGACCAGCTGCAACCTGAAGCAGCAAAGGAATAATATGAGTCTCAGGGTTGTGCCGCTCTGCTAACAAACCACTTGGATGCGCGCCTGCTGCATTAAAATAACGCAAACTCACTGATGATAGCCCATATGCTGCTGAGTAATCCTGCAATACTTGCTCCACCATCCACTTGCTTGCACCATACGGGTTAATTGGCTCCTTAGAATGACTCTCTGGTATTGGTATATACTGCGGCTCACCATATACTGCAGCAGTTGAAGAGAAAATAAATCGCATAATTCCATGCTCTCGCATAGCATCAAGCAATACTAAAGTATTAACAACATTATTATGATAATACTTATGCGGCAAAACAACCGACTCACCAACTTCAATATGAGCTGCAAAGTGCATTACCGCTGTTATATTATGCTCGGAAAAAACTTTAGCCAATAGCTTGCAATCGGATAAATCTCCTTAATAAAAAGGAACACTATCTGGCAGCGCATCTCTATGCCCTGTAGACAGATTATCTAATACAACTACCGGCCACTTTTGCTCACATGCATGCAAGACCATGTGTGAACCGATATAGCCTGCACCACCAACAATTAAAATAACATCGGCCATTAAGACACTCCATCAATACCAACTTTCCATACCCAACGACGATAAACATAATAATTAATCATAGACCCGAAGAAAATACCTAAAAACATTGCAATATTCTCCTCTATTCTTGAAGCTTGAAATATATGGTGCCATACGCCTAAAAACAACATCTGTAAAATAATAGACCCGATAGAGAGAACATTAAACTTTCCTAGCTTATAAGAAAACTGCTTCGCGTTTGAGAATAAAAACTTATTCTTATTAAATGTAAAATAATTATTGTTTGTGAAATTTAATAGGATTGCACATTCTATACTAATAAAAACACTAATGAGCGGTGTCATAAAAAAACGCAAGCTATTATAAATAACAAACTGCAAACAAAACCCAACCAATCCGACTAGGCAGGTTTTTATATATAGCTTATGCATGCGATAACGTAAGACAAATAAAACTCGCAAAGAGTCTATAATACTGTTTGCTGGCAGCTTGCTCTCACCTTGCTCTCTATCTTTAAACATAATGGGATGCTCAACTATATTTGCACCAGATAAGTGTAGCTCCCAAAATAAATGAAGCTTATAAGCATAGTCTTTTGATAACAGTTTTTTTAAATTAACTTTGCGCAAAAAGCATGCCTTACTTGCACGAAAGCCAGAGGTATAGTCTTGATACTGTTTAGATAACAGAAAGCGCGCAATAACATTACCCATTGATGATAATAACTTTCTATGCCAACCCCAATCAGATAAAATGCCGCCGCCAGCAACATAGCGACTCCCCACAACAACATCAGCACCCTGCTCCAAACTATTTAACATTGGCAGCAAATAACAAGGATCATGTGAGCCATCAGCATCATATTCAAATACAATATCAGCATTAAAATCATCTAACGCACACCCAATTGCCTGCATGTACGCAGAACCAAGACCACTTTTTTTATCTTCCTGAACCAAATTAATAGTTATGCCCGGCCCCGGGTTATATTGTTGCTGCAGATTCTTAACAACAGCAACAGTATTATCTTTTGAGGCGCTATCAAAAATTAAAACCTCGATACTATACTTAGAAGTATCTACATTTTTGACATTGGCGAAGATACCACTAATGGTACTGGAGATTGCCAGCTCTTCATTGTAAGTTGGAATAACTATAACGACCTTTTTAGACAAAACAATTCCTCACTATAAAAGCAATGCAGTATTAACGAAAAGTAAAACTACAGATTAATACATAATAATTTATAATTTAATGAGCCTATACTCACCCTGCTTTCGACCATTCCACGTTGGCAAAAACAAAACATATCTCGCGCCTAAATTTTTATATTTAGTTAAATTACTTGCGAAAATATCTTCATCTTTTTTATAGTTAGGACTATAGCTATAATTATAAGGTATCATCCAACCTTTATGGCCGGTATAATAAATAAAAGACCTGCCTTGATCAGCAACAACAATCAAATCACCAGCTGGTACTCCTTTAAATATTTCTGATTTATTTTGCTGCAATAATCTAGCATTCCTAGCGCTAGGCGATAGTTTCAAGAACTTGGTATAAACAACTACAAGCATAGTTAAAACAAGAAAAACATATATAATTTTTAATATGATTTTTTTATCGCTATGTTGGCCATAGTTATATATTTTACTAATACCAACTGTTACCAGCAGTCCAATTGCAGGAAACATAGCGCCAAGAAAATAAAAATGAGGATCATAGTGATCAGCAATAATAAATGGCAACACAATGCCAGATAAGATTGCAATCATTATTAACATACCAAGAGGTGAAAGCAGGCTAGCTAATAGTTTTGACCTTCTAAAATAGACATATGCTCCATAAATTAACACTGGTAGATAAACATAAGCTAATAAAAACCTAGAGGATAACGTTGTTACAAGTACCGCATATGAATGCAATAGATTATGCAGGTTATGGGATAAATTTGAACCCATATAAAAATATACCTGCGTTGTATAAGTATCGTTTAAATATGGCACCCACACTTTATACCAATAAAAAAATGGAGCTAAAACTAACAATCCCATAATTGCTACAAAAACACTTAGTTTCGGCTTGCATCGTAAGTATATGAAAAATGCTAGAACATATGGCAGTCCAAAAAAAATATAATATGGCCTAACCATTGCCGCAATAGCCAAACAGATTGATGCCAATAAAATTTTAGAAACATAGCTTTTATTTATATGACTAGTTTTTTTAAATACAGCACTATAAAAATAATAAAAAGATGCTAGTGCCAGCGACAATGCCAGTGATTCGGGCATGACTGATGTTGCAATAAAAAAGAAAAATGGCGTCGTGAACGATATAAATATAAGCAGAAATAATTGTAATGATTCTTTGCATTTATAATCAATCGCAGCAATTTTATACAGATAATTAATTGATAGCGCACCAAAAGCAAAAGAAAGAATCTTACCAAAACCAAGCCATGTTGAATGCAATGCCGTATAAATTATAGCTAATATATAGTTGTATAGCGGCAACTCCATACCATTAATGCCCGTTAAGCTACCTCTTGAGTCTATTCTGGGATAAAAAATATTCATCGACTCTGTATAAAAATTTCTAGCAACTGCGGCAACGTCCCCCTGACGCCAAGCATGAAATATATATAAATAGGGATGCAATATGGCAACAACAAGTAATGTCAAAGCAAAAGCAATAACAAACACCAGTCTAAAATCTAAACTCTTAACTAAACTTTTCAAATCATTCATAAAAATCACCAAAGAATCATGTAATTACAAAAAGACTTAACACGAACAAGCAAAACCAATATTACGACTTATATTGCAAGCATAAAAAAAGCCACGATTGTGGCTTTCTTATGGACAAGTGTCAACCTATCATCTTGGTTTTAGAGCTTAGCTTTGACATAAGCAGACATTAATCAAACAGCAATCAAACAATAGGATGACGGGCAACAATAAAGTGAGGATTTAATAAATTAGGCTTATTATACAGCAAGTTATCATTATTTTCAGCCTGAACAACACGAGCACCAGACTCCCTAACTACACAATCTGCGGCTGCAGTATCCCATTCCATCGTAGGGCCTAGGCGTGGATAAACATCCGCTCTACCCTCGGCAACATAACATAGTTTTAACGAGCTACCGACACTAACTGCCTCAACCGTAAGCCCAGAAGATCGCTCAATATCAGCCAAATAAGCTGAGGTTTCATCACTCAGGTGAGACTTAGATACCACAGCCTTAATAACGTCAGGATTAGCATTATCGGCTATAGGCAACGATTGCTTTTGCTTATTACATATCATATAAGCCCCAAGCCCATAACTAGCATAATATGTAACATCAATAACAGGGGCGTATACCACGCCCATAATAGGAACCTGATTTTCAATTAAAGCGATATTAACTGTAAATTCACCATTTCGTTTAATGAATTCTTTAGTACCATCTAGTGGGTCAACCAACCAATATCGCTGCCAGTTTTTTCTAGACTCATAAGATGTAGTAGTATCATTTTCTTCACTTAAAATAGGGACACTATCGTCTAAAGCCAGCAATCCATCAACAATACAATTATGCGATGCTTGATCTGCTAAAGTTAATGGCGAGCCATCACTTTTATCACACTGAACCCTCTGCTTACTGGGATCATTATAAATTACCAAAATCTTCTCACCTGCCTTCTGCGCAAGATCAACTATAGAATTAATCATCATCACCCTTCCTTAGCTGATAAAGAGCGCGACAAAGCAGCGGCCCAAATACGCTCATGACCATAATAAATAAACAGCTTTACAACAACTTCAATACTACCAATAGATAAGGCATACTTCAGCTGGTGTGTTACTAAAAAACTAATAGTAAAAGTAGTTATCGTTGCTACTATGCGCCAACTTAAAGACTTAAGAGCACTAACTGTATTAATCACTACAAACCTCCCGCTTTTTAAAAAACCGCCTTGACAAAATGGTTGGGTTAACACCAATTGATCTACGCACCTCAATTAGCATGACAATATTCCACAACATTGTGGCAACTGCAACTGAAAACGCAACACCTATAGCACCAAATGGCTTAACCAAACAAACACTCAATATAATGTTAAACAAAAAAGCCCCCCAAAAAACCTTGGCATTAAATCTTTCCCTGCCCGACATAGCTAACAACAAGGTAACACTGCCACAGAGACCATTAGCCAAAGAACCTAAAGATAACAAAAGCAACGGCCAATAGGCAGCAGTATAAGTTGAACCATACAAAACTAAAATTGGGTAACCTAACAACACAATTCCGAAGAAAAAAATAAAAGTATAAGCTGAAATAACCCGCGCATAGCCTGAAAGTTTTGCTTGCAGCTGACACTTATCAAGTCTTTTCACGTCTGAAGCAATATATGAAATTATATTTTGATTAATAGCCACCAAACCAAATGCAACAATAGAGTTTAGCTGCAAGGCAACGCTATAGTGCGCTAACAATGCAGCAGTGGAAAGCAGCTTCAATACAACAATATCAACTAATGAGAATAAAACCCCGCCCAACTGCAATGAAACAAAACTAATAATACAAGCACTAGGTTTAATAGAATGCAAGATGGTTTTTCTCTGCCATATAAGCAAAAAACCAATGATAATAAAAGTAAATACCAGTAACTGAGCTTGCAAAACAAACAAAAATGACTGATGCCACCAAAGACCGCAACACAAAGCAATCAAAAGCAATGTTATATTAACAATAAACTCAATTAAGTTAGCTACAATAACTTTGCGCTTAGCAACATATAACGCATTAATAAGCTGAAAAATAAAAAACGGTAACACCAATGCTACCGCAAGAAAACCAACAGAGTTAATGGTTGGTGTTTTTTGAACAAATGCCTGAAACAACCAGAAGCCAAAGAGCAATACCACTGTCAATAGTAACCCTCGCCACAAATACCAGTTAGATACCTTTAAGATGTATGTAGTTCTTTCATCATCAGGCAGGTCTGACCTACCCCACTCACGAGCCAAGACAGGACCACCGCCCAAAAAAATTATGCGGCAACAAATAACTGCAAAGGACATACCAAAAGCAAACTGTGCAAATTGAGTAATAGTAAATATCCTAGCCAATAAGATCCAAAGCAATAAGCGACAACCCTTTGATGCTCCCTGTAACATCAAGGTATAAAAAGAAGCTTTAGCGATATCGTTTGACCAATAGCTTGTAGCCAATTTTTTTATTCTGGTATGCATAAAGTTCAAAACAACAATCTCAATAATTAATCAGAACCAACAAGCTCTGCCTCTGCCATCTTCAACTCAGGTGTGATCATGGTTTGCAAATAGCCTGAATCCACTAAATAGCTCATTATCATAGCGACCGACTGATTGACTGTTAATTTAGATGCATCAAGATTAATATCAGGCTGCTCCGGCGCCTCGTAGGGATCATCAATACCTGTGAAGTTTTTAATATCACCAGCTCTTGCCTTTTGATACAAGCCTTTAGGGTCGCGTTGCTCGCATACTTCAAGAGAGGTCGACACAAAAATTTCAATAAAACCACCAGATGGTGCTATTAACTGCCTAACACTATCCCTAGTATATTTATAAGGCGCAATCGGCGCACACATAGCAATACCGCGATGCTTAGTAATCTCGGAGGCGACATAACCAATCCTCTGGATATTTAGATCTCGATGCTCTTTAGAAAAACCTAACTCACTGGATAAATGTGTTCTAACAATATCACCGTCTAATAAAGTAATTGTACGATGAGTGCATTCACGTAGCTTAATTAATAAAGCATTAGCAATCGTTGACTTTCCTGAACCAGATAAACCGGTAAAGAATAATGTAAATCCTTGCTTATCTTTAGCGGGATACGATGCACGTAGCTCTTCAATAATTTCCGGGTAAGAAAACCAAGCAGGAATAGGCTCATCTGCACGCAAACGACGACGAAATTCTGTGCCTGAAATACGCAGCGGTGTTTGATCATCACTAACATCAGGTGATGGCATATAACACCCAGCTTCTTCAACAAATACCATCTCTTGAAAAGGAACTAATTCAATACCAATTTCATCTTGATATTGTTTTACCAGCTCTTGTGCATCATACGGGCCATAAAAATCATTGCCATGACTATCTTTACCAGGTCCGGCATGATCGCGGCCAACAATAAAGTGCGTACAACCGTAATTTTTTCTAATTAAAGCATGCCATAAAGCTTCTCTAGGTCCTGCCATACGCATTGCTATTGGTAATAAACTTAGCATTGCCTGTCCTTTTGGATAATGCTGCAACAAGCGCTGATAGCAACGAACACGAGTCACATAATCAATATCACCAGGCTTTGTCATACCAACCACAGGATGTATCAACACACCGGCACCAACAGTCTCAGCAGCACGCAGCGTTAATTCTTGATGAGCTCGATGCATTGGGTTTCTAGTTTGAAAGCCGACCAGCTTTTTTATGCCATTTGATTGCATTTGCTGCTTAATCTCAGATGGAGTCTTCCGCAGATGATTAAAGTCATAATGTTTTGGCACATTCAGTTGCTTTAATGAGCCACCAACATAAACAGAATCTGCTTGATTAATAACAAAATCTACGCCAGGGTGAGCCTGGTCTTTAGTGCCAAATACCAACTGGCATTCTAACTCTTTATCTGGAGCCCAAATATCGGCAATGGTTAATTCCGCGATGGGCATAGACTCTTTATCTTGTAACGTTATAACATCGCCGCTCTTCCAGGCACTGGCAACCTCTTCCTTAACATCAAGTGTGATTGGCATTGGCCAAACCGAGCCATCAGCAAGACGGAGATCTTTAACAACTGAATCATAGTCGGCCTTATTCATAAAGCCTGTTAATGGCGCAAAGCCGCCGTTCAATAAAAGTTCTAGATCACATAAATTGCGGTCTGATAAAGTATATTGCTGCATAATGGTTTCTCTTTAATTAGTTAGTTAGGTAGGTAGTTAGTTGTTGAAAAAATTTTTATTTCGTAGCCGATGTTAGATTTGCTTCCAATGAGACAAATCTCGATCAATCAGTTGTTCTAGTTTTTCTATGTCTGGCATAAAGTGTGTTAGCATTTTCTGTTTTAGCGCAGTTGGGAGCGCCTTATAACAATCATACGAACTTTCAGATGGCTCAGTCAAATAAAACCGCGATAATCCAGTAGGACCTATTATAGGCCTTAATGTACGGTGCCATAATGGGCGCAAAAAACCCGCAGTAGAACAAAGCAAAGATGAAAATAGATCCTTTTTAACAACAGCCATAGGATTTACAGTCTTATAATTCATACCGGAAGCCTGAGGAAGACCCAGCCAAGATATTAAATCCATATAAATAGCACTATTATCATTTAAAAAATCATCATAAAGAATAACTTTAATATTATCCGAGCTAACCCTATTATAAAATCTAGAAAGATACTTTGCATACAAATAGACTTCGTCATACAAATAATGGATCCTAAACTTATTGTTTGGAACAGTTTTACCTAAATGCCTCATGGCTAAATCTTCCCATGCATCATTAAAATTAACACAATAATCAGCTTTTGAGGATTTTTGAGTCTGAAGGTAAAGAGAAAGAGCTGAATGCAATGGGTTACGCAGCATAACAATAAATCTAGGTTCATCCACTCGATTAAATACATTATTTAAAAAGTAATCGGAATAAAGCAAAAATACGTTATCATCAACAATAACGCAATGACTGTCATTATCAACTTTAGAATACAGCTTCAGATAGTTCTTAAAGCTTATTTGATTCGAAGTAACAATATCCCTTATGTAATATTTAGGCTCTTTTATGTCAGGACAAAATACATTAGGATGTTGTGCTAAGAAATGTGACATAGCACTTGTGCCACACTTCGGTGCACCCAGCATAAAAACATTAGGATGATTTTTCAAATTCATACTAGAGCCTACTAAAGATGAGATCATTTTTTTCACTTAAAACTTTGGAAATAACAGTATTATTTATAAAGCACTTTTATTGCCTTACCAGAAAAAAAAGTACGGGACCCAGCAACCCAACCAGATAGTCTATATTTCAAGAGCTTAATTCCACTTGGCCTTAGCTTGGTTGCAATCTTTAAAATTACCGCCAACAATAGAGAAAGATATTTTTTATGTTTCAATAGAACATAAGCATGCGCATGGTGATAATAGTAATCTTTAAGATAAGGCTTGCTATTAGTTGAGCTTGACTCAGCATGAACTACAACACTATCTTTGCACCAGTCAATCTTATACCCATGCTTCTTAGCACGCCAACTATAATCAACATCATCCCAATACAAAAAAATATTTTCATCTAACAAACCAATAGAGTTAATAACCTCACGACGAATTAACATGCTAGCTCCAGTTATATAACCCAAATCCCCGCTAGCCTTAACCTTATGACGAGTATGCCCGATAAATGGGATCTTATAACCACCACCTAACGCCTGAACATTACCATCGGGATATATAATGTTTGATCCAACCAACCCCACGTTATGATTATGAGCAGCAAAAGAGGTCATCGCAGAAAGCGCGTTAGTCTGCACAATCGTATCCGGATTAAGTAACCAAATGAAATTATAATCAAAGTGCTGATCAGCATATCTAATACCTTTATTACATCCACCAGAAAAACCAGAATTTTCCTGGCTAGCAATTACATGCACCTCACTGAATTCTCTTTGTATCCTTTCAACAGAGTCATCAGCTGACGCATTATCAATAACAACAATTTTAATTTTACTGACACCACAACAATCAATAGAGCGAATACAGTCAAGTAGCGCACTCCCACCATTCCAGTTAACAATAACAATAACTACCATGCTTATCCTTTCACATAAACCATAAAAATAATTTTAAATATTTCATATCATATTAATAGAGAACGGCCTAATAGAACAAACAAAAGAATGATGGTAAAAAATTCTACCCATTAACAATCCGAGAGACTAGAAAGTATTGCTCTTACATAAATTTATCTTATAAATAAAAAAATCATTTCCAACCACTTAAATCCATGTTAATTAACCTCTCAAGCTTTTCAATATCTGGAAAAAAGTGTTGTTTCATTCTACTCCTACAATTTTCTGAAATAGCCCTATAACTCTCAATATTCTTACCTCGTCTAATTGTCAATGTTTCGAATACACCAAGATTAGTCAACCCAACTTTATGACGGATATTATATGATAAAGAACAAAACCTTGATAGAATAGACACAAAAGCACCACTACGCCTAATGCCTGCTTTATTACTTTTCAAAACTTTAACTTGAAAACCATCATTGATTCCTAAAAAATTCAGCAATTTCTTATATGATAATAAGGGATCTTTTAAAAAGTCATCATATAATATCACATGAACATTCTCTCTATTAACTAAACTAATCACTTTAGTTAAGTATTTACCATATAAAAAAGCCTCATCATACCGATAATATATCTCATTTTTTCCATAAGGACCTCCAGTCGTACGCTTTCTTGCCTCAATGGAATTCCACGCTTCTTCAAAGCAGCCCTCAGGATCTGGATACTTACTCTTAAGAAGGTGCATATAGAAGGATACTGCAGCATCTAGAGGGTTTCTAAGCATAACAATAAATTTAGGGTTACTGACTCTCGAGAGTATCTCTTTAATTCCTTGAATAGAGTACATAATTTGAGTTGACCCTTCTGCTATTATTTTATGTTTTCGAGAACATACTTTTGAGAACAATTGCAAATAGTCATCAAATCTTTGAAACCTAGGATCCTCAAGACTAATAATATCTCGTGAATAGTATGAAGGCTCTTTGATTGGAGAAAAATACACATCCGGATGCTGGTTAAGCATGGCTGACATAGATGTGGTCCCAGCTTTTGGCGCTCCAATGATAAACGTATTTGGATGATTAGCTAACATTAATACCCCTCATAAAAGTTATATTAAATACTTATTGATTATTAATTATAGAAAACAAATAATAATTTAGTTATAAGTATAAAGTTGGTAATGATTTTTTGGTCGGTTTACAGATCCTGTAGAACCAAACTTCTTCTCATGTAGGACCTGAAAGCATCTTGCCACGAATCAATATTACCAATAATGGACTGTAACTTACTATTATCCAACACACTATAAGCTGGCCTTGTTGCTATTGTTGGATACACTGTTGATGAAACAGGTGTTATATCAACCGAAACATCAGCTAGCTGACAAGCGTAGCTTGCTAAATCAAACCAAGAGGCAACTCCTGAATTAACGGCATGATAAATACCTGCTGGGGCTTTTTTATCAAGCAGTGCTAGAATCATTTTCGCAACATCACCTGTCCAGGTTGGGCTCATCCATTGATCATTAACTACTGATAACTTTCCTTTTTCTCGTGCATGTCTCAAAATAGTCGTTATGAAATTACCACCTTTTCCACTAGCACCTTTCTCACCAAACAGTGATGCAACTCTTAATATTAACGTATCATCACATTCTGTTCTGGCTAGGGATTCCCCCATTAATTTACTAGCCCCATAAACATTTAATGGCGCAGGTGAGTCTGTTTCTGTATATGGAGTTCTTTGCTTGCCATCAAAGACATAATCTGTGCTGATATGGACAAACCTAGCACCTTTGGCTTTACAAATAGATGATAGCTCATATGACGATTTGCTATTAATCAAAAAACAGTGATCAGCATCTACCTCAGCTTTTTCAACATTGGTGTAAGCCGCGCAATTAATTAATACATCAAACTCTATAGAATTAAAAAACCTGCGTACTGACTCCAGGCTTATTAAATCGCATTCTTTGCGTGTTATAGGGACAACAGATATATCACTATCACAACTTAGTAGTAGCTTTATCACATCAGAGCCAAGCTGACCATTAACTCCAGTAACAGCAATCCTCATTATATAGCTGCCTTGTTTGTAATATCACTATCCATATAGTAACAAATAGTTTCAAGCAAACTCTTTTCAAAAGATGAGGAATTTACTTCGCCAAAATCATTATTAAACTTAGACATGCTGATCTCATAGCGCCTATCATGTCCAGGCCTATCATCTACAAATTGAATAAGATCTCTATAGTTAAAATTATCATTTGTATAATCAGTCATGACATCACAAATCATACAACATAACTCTATATTAGATAGTGCCTGTCCTGCCCCAATATTATATACGCTACCAATTGCTGCATGACGAATAACCACATCTATCATCTGACAATTATCTTTCACAAATACCCAGTCACGCTTGTTAAGGCCATCACCATATACAGGGATAGGCTGTTTTTGCATGCAACTACGTATCACGGTCGGAATAAACTTTTCTTGATGTTGGCGTTGACCAAAATTATTTGATGAATGTGTCATTGTAATCGGAAGATTAAATGATTGACTATAAGCTCGCACCAGGTGATCAGAGGAAGCCTTTGTTGCAGAGTAAGGAGAATTAGGCTTATAAGGTGATTCTTCCGTGAAGACCTCATCAGTATCTAACTCTAAACTTCCATATACTTCATCGGTAGATATATGATGAAAGCGACATTTATTAGAATCTAAATTAAACATATGCTTCCAATATGATAAAGCCGCCTTCAATAAAACAAACGTTCCTTCAATGTTAGTTTGTAAAGATAAATAAGGATCATCTAAAGAGTTATCGACATGAGACTCAGCTGCAAAATGGACAATCGTATCAATTTTATATTGCTTAAGAGCATCGCTGACAGTATCGATGCAAGTTATAGAGCCCTCAATAAATATATATCTTGATTGAAACTTTTCTTGATGCTTGTCGACTAAGAATTTATCACCTGCATATGTCAATGCATCTAAATTTATTACCTTGCAGTCAGGGTTTTCTAATAATAAAGTTTCAATAAAATGGCCACCAATAAATCCTGCGCCGCCTGTAACTAATATGTTGTTATAATTATATGAGTTCTTCAACTTATTGCTCCACAGTCTATTAATTCTAATAACGATTTACCCATAGCTTGATCTTTATCTGATAATGCAATTTCAATATCTTTTGGCCAATCAATATTTATTGTGACATCATCCCAGTTAAGCACATATTCGAGCGCAGGGTTGTATTCACTATCGCTACACTTATATAAAAAATGGGTATTATCTTCTAATGTTAAAAAGCCATGCGCCATACCAGGGGGAACCCAAAGCATATGCGAGTTCTCTGCTGATAGCGTTTTTATCACCACCTGCTTAAAAGTAGGTGAGCCTGGCCGTATATCAACAGCAACATCTATTACAGACCCTTGCACAACACGAACTAGTTTGCCTTGTGCGCTAGAGCCCATCTGAAAATGCAGGCCTCTTAATACCCCCTTATCTGAGCAACTATGATTATCCTGAACAAAATTATTCGGTATTCCTCTAGACTTGAAATCAGATGACTTATAACTTTCCATAAAAAAACCACGAGAGTCAGAAAATACTCGTGGCTTAATAAGGCAAACATCTGGAATTAAACACTTTTCAAAATCAAAAGGCATAAAAACTATATCCTTATATATTAACTAAAGAGCCATCTAACAAGGCAAGCAAATAAGCGCCATACCCACTTTTTAATTGCTGCGTGGCAAGCTGGTTTAATTGTTCATCTGAAATATAGCCTTTACGCCAAACTATCTCCTCGGGACATGCTATCTTCAAGCCCTGACGCTCCTCAATAGTTTGTACAAACTGACCGGCTTTCAAAAGAGAGTCTACAGTTCCGGTATCCAGCCATGCGAACCCGCGCCCCATAATTTCAACTGATAGCTGACAATTAGCCAAATACACTTGATTGACATCGGTTATTTCTAGCTCGCCTCGCTGTGAAGGAAGAATGCTTTTAGCGATATCAACTACTTTGTTATCATAAAAATACAAGCCTGTTACTGCATAATTTGATTTAGGTGTAACCGGTTTTTCCTCTATCGATATAGCACTGCCGGTCTCATTAAACTCAACAACACCATATCTTTCTGGATCTTTAACATAATAACCAAAAACAGTAGCACCCTGTTCTTTTTGAGCTGCCTTATTTAGTATCTCAGGTAAGCCATGGCCAAAAAATATATTATCGCCCAGCATCAAGCAAACTCGATCACTACCAATGAACTTTTCACCAATTAAGAAAGCTTCGGCTAATCCATTAGGTTTAGCTTGCACGGCATACTCAAAAGTAACACCCCACTTCGAGCCATCACCTAACAACTGCCGAAAACGATCAATATCTAATGGTGTTGATATAATTAAAATCTCTTTTATACCAGCCAATAGCAGTGTAGAAATTGAATAATAAATCATTGGCTTATCATAAACAGGCAACAACTGTTTACTCAGCACGGAAGTTATTGGACTAAGCCTTGTTCCAGACCCGCCTGCTAAAATAATACCTTTCATAAAAACGACACCCCTATAAATTAATAAGCATTTTTATCATTCAGTACCTTGGATATTGTAATCATTATAATTTTAAAGTCCAACCATAACGACCAACTATTAATATATTCCAAATCCTTTTCCAAACGCTTTTCCATTTTCCATAACGCATCAGTCTCACCACGAAATCCGCAAATTTGAGCTAAGCCCGTCACACCAGGTAAAACCATGTGCCGCTGCATGTATGAATTTACTTTATCTCTATAGTAAAGGTTGTGAGAGACTGCATGGGGTCTCGGCCCAACAATAGACATACGACCCTGCAACACGTTAAAAAACTGAGGGAACTCATCTAAACTAGTTTTCCTTAAAAAATGACCAAGTCGAGTTACTCTACAATCATTTTTCACAGCCTGAGTTACAACGTCGCATTGATGATCATACATTGTCCTAAACTTATAAACATTAATTTCTTTGCCATCCCAGCCAAATCTTTTTTGTTTATAAAAAACTGGTCTGCCCGACTCTACAATAATCATCAATGCTATAATCAATAGCACTGGCAAAAAAATCAATAAAATCATCGTAGAAAAAATAATATCAAATACTCGTTTTAAATAATAATTCAAACCAAGTATTGGCTTGCCTCTTAAATTAAGAAATGGCATACCAGCCACTTCGGTTAACGAATGATTCAATAAATCCAAACCAAATAAATCAGGAACCAAACTAATATCTACAGTGCTAAAACGCAGAGCATGCATAACTTGCTGCACCGAACTTCCCTCAATTAAAGGAATAGCAAGCCATATCTGATCTACCTCATTAAAAGATAGCAATGCCTCATAATCCTGGCGCAACTCTCCATTATTATCAATAAAATCATCTATGGTTATGTGCGCTTTTATTTTAAATCCAGCAGAAGGACTACTACTTATAGTATTTAATACATCTTCAGACAGCGACCCACTTCCAACAAGTAGTACTGTGCGCTGATTAAAGCCCTTACGTCTTAACCACCTTAAAATAACAGATATTAAAGCCCTACTAGATAGATGGAATAAACATGAAAGAACCAACCAATCCATCATCCAGACACGAGAGAAAATCGTACTTGTTTTTGAAAAAAATGCTATCAATGATAACAGCGATGCAATGATGATCCAGCTGAGAATCAACCGCCCCATTAATACACGAACCCCTATAACTCTAAGCGGCCTATAAATCCCAGCAATAAAAAAAATAAGTACCGACGCTACTATCGTTATAATGAGAAAGTTTTCGTACGCCTGCGGCAAATACCACCACTGATCAAATTTCACAAATGAAGCTATTAAACTAGCGATAAGAATGAGACTTAAATCTAAAATAACATACGCCACAGGGATCCATGACGCATGTTTTTTTAAAATTCCTCTTTTAAATAACATAATATTACCATGCTAATAGCCTAGTTAATTAGACCAAAACCGCGGGTGGCCACTTAAATGTTTATTAAGCCAATTTGGCAAAAACCTTGATCTCTTGCCAAAATGATACCCGAATAATTTAACGATATTTCTAATAATTGATAGTGGACAAAGCCACCATTTATTACTGCTTAATAAAAACTTAAATTCAGATAAAACAAACTTACTGCCTTCCTTATTGCTAGATTGAAATGGCAGTAATATCTGAGCGTTATCCTGATGAAAGACACCAGTATCGAAATAACGCTTAAACTCCTGACCAATTGAATAGTCATGAGAATGATAGACACAAGCCTCAGCATTGTAAGCAATTTTCCAATTATCATTAAGCAATCGCACAGCTGCAATCGCATCTTCACCTACAATATTACTAGATGGAAACCCACCCGCCTCTTTTAATGCTTGAGTTTTATAAGCAGAAAAGCTATTAGAATTAAAGCATGTTTTAATTCCCATACAGCTAGCATCCTCAATAGATCTTAATACTGAAAGATTAGGGTAATTAAAACTCCTAAGAAAAGATGCAAAAACAGAAGCATTTTGATGAGGAAGCTGCCTACCGTAAGCACAACCAACCGTAGGATCCTTAAAGCTTCGCACAATTTGCTCAATTGCTGTTGCTGTTAAAATCACATCTTGCGTTAAAAAAATAATTATATCTGAATCACATTGACTAACTGCTAGTTGCCTAGTTCCACCGTGATCAAAATTATTTGGTTCAATCTGAATAACCTTATCAAAAAATTGTTCTATCCGCGACAGGCTGTCATCATTTGATCGAGTATATACAGCCAATCTAGTGTCAATAGCTACAGACTGTTTATCAATTGATTCTGTTAATTTTTGTAAATAAGGCGCGGCGTTATATAAAAGAACAGCTATGGTAACTTGCATATTAGTCAACTATATTAAGATAAACAAAGCCAATCGACGGATGAGCTTTCCATGTAAAAATTTATACTTAATGAGCCACTTTCGTTTAGCCAAAAAGTTGTCGTTCTCAGGAAAAGGTGGAATAAAATCAGGAGACAAATGATGAAATTCTTTATAAAAATTTTTATATTGTTGTATTTTTTTATTAATCTGCAACTTAATTAACTTTAAATGAAGCAACATAGAGAAAATAAATCTCAAATTCCATTTTTTTGCTCCTGTGTCATTTAATCCGTGCTGACGATATAAAATGGTTGCATTATCAACAAAAACAATAACTCCCATTGAGGAGGCAACCAAAGCAATCCAGTAGTCGTGCATAATAGCTTCTTTAGGAGTTTTTTTATCAGCTGTGCCAACGCTTGATTGATAAGCATGACATCCATGATTTATGAGTTGTCACCCATACTAAAAAAACAAAAATCTCTTCTTTCCAGCCATAGGATCATTAGGAGCGGAGTACAATTTCACCCTTCCAAAAAACAAATCTATTACAAAACCAACGGCAGCAGAAAATGGAATAACCTCGAAGCTATTTACATGAATTGCAGAACTTCCTACTAATGCTAAAAAAGTTAGGCACACCGTCATAGAACATGACCTATTTTTTATCATCAACTTTTCTAAATATGAAAGAAAAATCCCTTTAAAAAAATACAAAGGGACTATCATGATCAATGAATACATTCTAAAATCTGCATATATAGAAGAGAAAGACCCAAAGCTTTTGACACCTTGTTGAACACTTGGGTCAATCCCAAACAATACTTGATTAACATATATCATACCATATGAGATTGGCTTTGCTGGAAATAATGATCTAGGAACAGAAGAGTAAATTGTATTATCGAATAATACTTTGCCGTTAAAAGAATACCCCGAGTCAATTAAGAAGGACAAATTTCTTACCTGATCCTGGTATACCCAAAATTTGCTTGAAAATAAGTTTGGGTTATAAATACAAAGCAACGCAGCCAAGGAGAAAAATGTTAGAAAAAAAACAATGAGGGTCAGAAGAAAATGTGCTTTATAATGAAAATTTAAAATAACTATAATGTAAATAAATAGATTCAAAACCAACCCTTTAGACCCAAAAGCACTAATCAAAATCATTATAGAAATTAAATAAATCAAACTCACATAGTTAGGCTTATCTAGCAGTACAACTAGAAATAAACAATTCAAAAAAAGCATACACGGGTACAACCAAATTCCATAACCAATACGAGTCTTTTCATAAAATGATCTGGTAAATAAATCTAGACCATGATGGTGCGCGAAAAAAAATAAATAAACTACTATAAAAAATAAGGATGCTATTAGTCCAACATGAAATCTAGCTTTATTTAATGACAAGAAGGAATGATTAATACCAATAAAAGGAGTATTAACAAATTTAAAATTACACTTTAATCCGATATAATAACCAATTAAAAGACTTGCAAATCCTGATAAATAAATCAATACAACTATACTATTAACATAAGTTGATGGATTCATTTTTAAAAACATTAATGCTGCTAACACATCAATTAGAACTATTTTACCAATTACGATCGAATAGGAGTTAATAAGTCTCCTGGAAGCGACTATAGACATAAAACCCATAAGAGATAAAACCAAGATTAGAAATAATATATTTAAATAATTCATAATATCAAGTTCATTCCTTACTGCTTAGCCTTAACATATTCAACATGCTTTAAAATAGAGCTCCATGTTTGTTTGGCGCAAGAGTCCCAAGAGTACCTTTTCGCATAGTTAGATCGGGCCAACCTATCCTCAAGTGTTTCACTGGCTTTCATCTTAACAGCCTGATTAAGCGCGTAATAAATCGAGCTCACTGAAAAAGGGTCTACTTGCAAACAATACTCCCCACAAACCTCAGGGCATGCTGTTTTATTAGGAACAATTGGAATCACTCCATTAGCTAGCGCTTCGATAGCAACAAAACCAAAGCCTTCACACAAAGAAGCATATACAACTGAAACTGACTGTTGATACAAACATCCTAGCTCATAATTATTAATATCCTGTAAAAAAAACACCCTATCTTGAATTCCAATTCTATAAATCAAATTATGTAAATCTTTTGTTTCTTGTGTGACTAAACAAAAGTTAAATATTCTTGGCATCTTGGCAAAGGCTTCTAACATTCTTGGAATATTTTTATGATACCTATTATTCCCAACATATAAAAAATAACTACCATATCGACTAACAGGAAGTTTTTCTGATAAAGGCTGCACAACTGATTCCTCCAACCCTGGATAAATAACCTCGATTTTTTCGGGAGAGATAGACAGCCTGTTAATAAGCTCGCTTCTTGTAAAGAAAGAATTCACATGAATCTTAACCAATGAGGATCGCAGTAATCGCTTTAATATATGTTTATAATAAAACTTATGAAACCATGTATAGAAGTCCATATGCATTAAATCATGAACCGTAATAACTACAGGGATCTTTGAAAAAATTGGTGGCATAAAACCTATGGAATAAAAGAAATCTGGATTTCTTTTATTAATCAACCGAGACAATCTTAGTGGATATAGCGGCAAGCTACCTTTCCTAGATACAATATCAACATTAACATTAACATTAACATTATCAGTAACTCTACGAATAATGTTATCTTGAAATCTACTAAAACCAGAATAATGATTAGGACAGAACCTATCAGATAAACACAACATTTTACCAACCATATATAACCATTTAATTTTCTACGAAAATATTCTTATAAAAATACTTAAAATTTATTACTTACAAATACATATAATATTATTATGAACAACTCTATTTATAATAAATAACAAACAATTGACACAACCAACATCGTGACAAAGATACTAAATACATTTATTGTATTATTATGCACAAACAGTCCTCAATAAAATCAGTTGTTTTTAGATTACATCTAACACAGCACATTTATCCTATTACTCTTAACCAGCTCAACCATGAATAAAAGTGAACTTCCATTATTAACAAGGCAGTGACTTGATTTGGCATAAATCTCTACAGAACCATCATCACTATATGAGTTAGTTTCATCACAAATAGTAATATCAACATTTCCAGAAACAACAGTCCACTGCTTAATACTATCCTCATGGCAATGCTCACCAATCTTGCCGCCAGGCTTAACCGTCACTAATCTAATTTCAAAATTATCATCTTTAGCTAGCACTTCATAATGCCCCCAAGGACGATACACTTTGCGCGGAGCAACCCGCTCTTCGCGCCGGTCTTGCTTTAGCTTAGCAACCACTTGTTTAATAGCCTGGTCCTGATTGCGATCTGCAATTAACAATGCATCTGGTGTTTCAATAATTGCTAAGTTACTAACCCCAACAGTTGCCACCAAACGGGAATGAGTATGGATTAAACAGTTATGCGTGCCATGCGTTAATACATCACCCACCACCACGTTACCTTGATCATCTTTTTGCTCTAGCTCATAAAGGGAATTCCACGAACCGATATCACTCCAGTTGCCATACAAAGGTATGACAGCAGCGCTAGCTGTTTTTTCCATCACCGCATAGTCAATAGATTCATCCTGGCATGCCATGAAATGTTGTTCTGGAAACTTAATAAAACCTAAATCAATAAAGCTACTCGCAACAGTTTGTTTGCAAGCCTCATAAATTTCAGGACAAAATTTCTCAAGCTCCTGCAAATAAATGTTAGATGTAAAACAGAACATGCCGCTATTCCACAAATACTCGCCACTAGCCAAATACTCTGCTGCTGTTGCAAGGTCAGGCTTTTCCTTAAAACCTGCTACTTTAAATGTATTGGCTACACCCTCAAACTGAGCCCCTTGTTGAATATAACCATAGCCGGTCTCAGCATGTTTGGGCGCAATACCAAATGTTACTAAATGACCTTCAATAGCTAATTGCTGCGCTGTAGCTAACCTATCTGCTAAATTATTAATTTCCAATACATGGTCTGCCGGCATAACCCACAAAACATCATTTGGCTCACAGCTCATTGCAGCAAGTGCAATTGCTGGCGCCGTATTACGACCGATAGGCTCTAATAAAATAGTAATGACGACACTAGAGTCTAATGATAACTCCGCTAATTGCTCTTTGACATAAAATCGATGCGCATGAGATGCGACAACCATAACCTGAGTTACACCTAAAGATACTGCTCGCAGCACCGTTAACTGCAATAATGACATATCACCAGTTAGTCGCAACAACTGCTTAGGGTATAGCTCGCGAGATAACGGCCATAGTCTAGAGCCAACGCCACCTGCCAGAATAATTGCCTTCATAATGCTACCTATTATTTTGTGGTCTTGAACCACCAGCGTCATGCCCTAGGAATCATAGTTCGAAGTAGGCGCCAGATGACAACAGCATATGGGACTAGACACGCTACCGCCATACAAAATTAATTGCATAAAAAAATATATAAATATAAACAGCGCGTAACAAGCTATGCGCTATCTATTTCATCAATGCCTACCTGTAACTGAGTATGCCGATTTGCAATCTCCAACAACACAATGGCACGCTCAGTGCCTTTTTGTGCTTGAAATACAGCCTCATAACCCTTAAATGGCCCGTCCATCATAATAACCTTATCGCCTAGGTTAAACCTTGCTGCCTGCAGCATTAATTCACTCAGCCGCTCAGCACCATCTTGCAAGCCCCGAATAAAATCACCTGGCACTCGTGCTGGCTGTAAACCAAACCGAACTAAGCCAGAGACACCTCGAGTAGATCTAATTGGTGACCAATTATCGAACTCTTGATTTAACTCAATAAACAAATAACGCGGAAACATTGGACCTGTTACTTCTTGCTGCATGCCACGAACACGCTTTTTTTCTGTAATGCGCGGCAAATACACACTGTAATCTTGTTGTTCCAAATTTCTAAGAGCAACGTCTTCTTGTTGCGGCTTGGTATAAATTAAATACCACGATCTATTGTGCACTATTACCACCAGATTTCTTATTATCTGTCGATGATGCAAACTCTAGAACTAGCACCAAAAAAAGTGACACAACCAAACCTAAAATAAACATTAGAATAATTTTAAGCTTTGCCGATAAGTTAACCGATTGACTTGATTGCTGTATATTACCGAGCAATCTTGCCGGTCTAGCATTTTCAAGATTTAACTCTGTTTCCATTAAATCATTTTTAATTAAATTTTGAGAAGATAAGTATGCAACCTGTAATTTATTTTGCTCCACCGCCAACATTTGTTTTGATAACAAAAGATCAGAACTACTATCAACATTACTCTGACTTTGTGGCGCAACAGCAGACACCTCCCTATGCTTATCTTTTTTTGGTAATACTGTTTGCTTTAAACCCTGCAGTGCAAATTTATCTAAAGCAATACGCACCCGATACTGAGTTTGAACTGCATCTAAATCAGTAGCTTGCCAAGCAATTACTGCTGACAATACCTGATTAAAACCTTGTCGCACCAAATCTTTTTGCGTAGATTGAGCCTTGGTCGATAAAATTAAATTATTACTCTTACCACCAACAAAACTAAATTTCATATTATTACTTTTGTTTTTTTCTTTGTTGTTAATGTCAACTAAGAACTGACTCGTAATAATAGAACTAAGGTCTGTACGGTTTTGTAAGTCTGCAAGCACTCCCTTCTGCGCTGGCAGCATTACCTGGGTGAATTCATATTTAGCTACAGTTTTAGATGACAAAAACACACCGACTATTAAAAATAAAACTGTAATTAATACGCACAACCACTTGCGCTTCCACATAATATGAAAGATATCGCCCAAGGTAATAACATTAGGCATTACTGATCCAAGCCCTGGGGCACTATTAGATGATCGGTCATCACTCATATTAGTTCCTCTTTAATAACTATTGAATTCAAGCATTGTGCAACCTGCATAACATCACTACGAGGCATACACGGATAAAACGGCAAGCTTAAAACTTCCAAAGCTGCATTTTCAGTATGTGGCAACTCTACTTGTGCTGCAGCAAGATATGGCTGTAAAGCTATTTGCTGATGCATCCCTTTAGGGTAATGAGTAGCGGTTGGAATGCCCTGTTCTTTAAGCGCCAACTGCACCTTCTCGCGATTTTTAACTCTCACTGTATATTGACCATATACACTAACATTACCTGCTACCAATACAGGAGCAAGTGATTCATTTAACTCATCTTTATACCAAGAAGCGACCTGCTGACGCATAGCAACATCTTCTTTAAAAGATACAACTTTCTGCAATAATACCGCAGCCTGAATTGATGAGATACGACCATTAAAGCCTATTTCTGAGTGTATATAGCGCTCACTTTGACCGTGATTAATTAAACAGCGCATTTTCTCTGCCAAAGCAGTATCGTTAGTGAAGCAAGCACCACCATCACCATAACAACCCAAAGGTTTAGATGGAAAAAAGCTAGTACAACCAATAGTAGATAAACCACATGACATTTTGCCATGACACGATGCACCAAAACTCTGCGCACCATCTTCAACCACATGTAAATTATGACGATTTGCAATTTCATTAATAGCGCGCATATCAGACAGCTGACCATACAAACTAATTGGCATAATAGCTTTGGTGCGATCGGTAATAGCTGACTCTATTAATGTATGGTTAATGTTGTAGGTTTTAGGGTCAATGTCGACAAACACAGGAGTGGCGCCAACACGCACAATAGCCTCTGCCGTTGCAAAAAAGCTAAATGAAGATGTAATAACCTCATCGCCATGACCAATATTTAAGGCCATTAATGCTACTTCTAGCGCAGTAGTACCACTTGATAAGGCAACACAATGTTTGACGCCCACATATGATGCTAGCTGTTGTTCTAACTCAGTTATTTCAGGACCAAAAACATATTGCCCATGGTCTAATACTCGTAAGATTGCCTGATCAATAGAATCTTTAGATGCCTCGTAAGCACCAGCTAAGTCAATGAATTTCAATTTAACCTCTAGCAGATATCTGCTTGTTATCATCCAGATAAAATATCGGCGCAAATCTTAACCGAACCCATGGTTAGTTGCAAACAAAACGTCGCCTGCATAAAACTTACACTCACCATAATGCTACTGGTATCTGTATCATTGCGTTCGTGTGCAAAATTAAGATTGAGACAACTAACAACCAAATACAGGCTTTGAACAAGACCTCTAGGTTTGCTATGCTGCTGACAGCTTAAAGTTACAACAACCTATAAAACAAAGGGTTACCATGTCATCAAAAAAAGAAGAAGCAATTCACAGCAGCTGTGACCACGCAATAAGTTATAATCTTACTGCCATATCTCCGCTAGACGGTCGTTATGCAAAGAAACTAACCCCACTAAATACAACCATGAGCGAATATGGGTTAATAAACTACAGAGTACTAGTGGAAATAACATGGCTGAAAACCATATGCCAGCATCCATTAATAAGGGATACCAAGCTTACCAATGACGAGCTTGATTATTTAAATAACATATCGCAATCCTTTGATTTAAATGATGCAATCAAGATTAAGGAAATCGAACAAACCACCTGTCACGACATTAAGGCTGTTGAATACTTTCTACAAGAAAAGCTTAAAAGCCACGACTCATTGCATGAGCTTATTCCTTTGGTTCATTTTGCAGCCACCTCAGAAGATATTAATAATCTAGCCTACGCTCTTATGCTAAAAGATGGTCGCAATACATTAAAACAATCTTTATCTGCAATAATCCAAACACTATCAACAATGGCTAGCGAGCACTCGACTCTTGCCATGTTAGCCCGAACACATGGGCAGGCAGCATCGCCCACCACCTTGGGTAAAGAGCTGGCCAATGTGGTTTATAGATTACAACGGGAGTATAACCATTTCATTGAATGTGAGATCACCGGATCATTCAACGGAGCGGTAGGTAACTATAATGCACATACCATAGCCTACCCTAGTATCAATTGGTTAGAGCTTACACAACAATTTGTTGAAGGCTTTGATCTATCGTTTAACCCAATGACCACACAAATTGAGCCTCATGATGCGTTAGCACAGCTACTAGACTCGCTATCGCGCATCAATACTATTTTACTAGACCTAAACAAGGACCTCTGGGGTTATATCAGCCTAGGTTATTTTTCGCTTAAAAAACAAGATAGCGAGACCGGATCATCAACCATGCCACACAAGGTCAATCCTATAGACTTTGAAAACTCCGAAGGCAATTTAGGTATTGCCAATGCTCTGGCCACTCATCTTGCAAGATCACTGCCGATTAGTCGCTGGCAACGAGACCTATCTGATTCAACCACCTTACGCAATCTTGGCAGTATTTTTGGATACAGTCTCTTAGCATACTCATCATGCCTATCCGGGCTAAACAAGCTAATCCCAAACAAAGAAGCTATAACTAAAGATCTAGAAAACAAGTGGGAGACTCTGGCTGAAGCAATACAAACTATATTACGCAGTCATGGGTTTGATAATGCCTACGAAGATTTAAAGTTACTTACACGCGGCAAAGTTATCACTAAAGATCTGCTGCATACCTGGATAAACCAGCAAGAACTACCAGATGCAGCTAAAACCAAATTGTTGTCACTAACGCCTGGAAACTACACAGGAATTGCTGCTAAGCTTGCGGTAAGCTATATTAATAACAAACAACAAGGATGATGAAATGGATTTTATTCTAGTTGGAATTGGCGGACTATTTGGCGCCATGTCTCGCTATGGCATTGTGTTAATGATTTCACAGTTAAACCCGAAAGCAATATTGCCATATGGAACTATGCTGGTAAACATTACAGGCTGTCTTGCCATTGGGATTCTTGCTGGCATAGGCAGCATGAAAGAAGGCGGACTACGACCAGAGCTACGCTTATTATTAATGGTTGGTTTTTTAGGAGGATTCACTACTTTTTCTTCTTTTGGCCTTGAGTTTTTCTCCTTAATAAAGGATCTACACCCTTTTCGAGCCTTAATTGATGTTGCCATCCAGGTAATTGCAGGGTTTGCCGCTGTTGGCGGTGGTTATTGGCTTGGCTGCATTCTAGCTTAACAGTAAGGCGAAGCCGCTGTCATTGCGAGGAGTTTACAACGCGGTAATGACAGCGACCTGAATCACCATCACTAACACACCAACCTATGAGAATAAGAACTTGCCATCTTCTACCAAGATATGGCAATGTACGCTACCATATACATTCATATTAGCCACTATTTAATACCAAACTTAATACTCAACTTGTAGATAACAACAATGCCAGCTAAAAACCCTAACTCAAAACAAATTATTCGTGACTTTTTAATGTCATATCAAGATAAACTGACCAACCATATTGATCAAATAGATAATAAAGCCAAGTTCAAAGAGGATGCCTGGCAAAAAGATGACTTAGGCTATGGTCGCACACGAGTCTTAAGTAATGGTGATTTCTTAGAGCAAGGTGGGGTAAATTTCTCAGAAATAACAAAAAAAGATGCACCTAAGTCCCTACTAGGCAAACACCCACACTTAAAGGGCGAGCCATTTTGGGGTGCCGGCGTATCAGTTGTATTACACCCAAGAAACCCTTTCTGCCCAACCATGCATCTTAATTATCGATACTTTGAGTCTGGCTCAATTTGGTGGTTTGGTGGCGGGTGCGACCTAACTCCATATTACCCATATGCAGAAGACTGCATCCATTGGCACCAAACACTTAAAAACACTATGGATGCTCATATACCAAATGCGTACACTGCATTCAAATACTGGTGTGATGAGTACTTTTACAACCACCATCGCAATGAAACCAGAGGTGTTGGCGGCACCTTTTACGATCATCAAAATGGCGAGCCCGGACCTCTAATTAAAAATGACTATGCCAG
>Ga0114933_10000468_pt1 | contig 49325 bp, 48 predicted proteins | sample 4SBtaG_FD_89691 | JGI IMG/M metagenome (GOLD analysis project Ga0114933, IMG submission 89691) | Deep subsurface microbial communities from Kolumbo volcano to uncover new lineages of life (NeLLi) - 4SBTROV12_W25 metaG | ecosystem: Environmental > Aquatic > Marine > Volcanic | place: Kolumbo... | reverse complement strand
GTAATTGAACTGACGGGATCGGGCGGAGAAAAAATCACCATGCCAGCTTTATCCAGCCCGTCAATCACGGCCTTACGGCCTGATTTTCTCGCGTCCTCAGTCAAATTGGCGCCGGCATCGAGATCAATCAAGTCACCACTCAAAAGATGCTGTCCATCTTCAAACAGATAGACCACTTGCGTCCCGAAGGTCACCTCATACAAACCCGCCACCGGAGTTGCACTGACTGAATCCGGCGATCGGTCTGGGATCAGTTCCGCCGCTTTGTCCTGCACCACCTGAGGCACGCCGTCTGCGACGACTCCGCCTACGAAAAGCGAAAGCATCAAAAAGAGAAAGGTCCGAAAGGTCATGGTAAAAAGCTCGACAGGGCTGATCAAAATGATGGCGATAGTCTACTCTATCGATTAATGGCTCCGCCCCGGGAACGCCGGTTTTGCCTGTCCTACCCCCTGCGATCAATTCGAGCCGGTATGCGTACAGGTTGTTTCGCATGGGATTCCAGGGTCAGGAAGGTATGGACAAAGACCCCTGCACAAACTACCCCAATCGCCAAAATCACAATCTCCATATCACCCTCTCCAAATTCGTTGATAAGTCGCCAAAGAAGATACGCACCGCAACGTGATAACACCGTCGCGTAAACGTGATGTTCGCGTGAAAGCGAAACGGCTGATTTCAGGCCAAAGCTGGGCGGGTCTTGGCTGCGAGAAATGCTTCGGCAGCAGGAAAGATCTTCTCTCGTCGTGAGCTCGACAGTCGTTCAAGATTCCGGGGCATCATAGCGGTCCGGTGGTTGCGCGACAGAACCTCGGCATGGTCCTGGACAAACCGCCAGTACAGGCCGTCGACCGTATCACACCAGTCGCCCCGACCGAAGTCACCCATCTTCATGAGGTAACTGGAACCACAAAGATAGGGCTTGGTCGCAAAAATACCGCCATCACTAAAGAGGCCCATACCGAATACGTTCGGGCCCATCACCCAGTGCGCCGAGTCGACGTACATTCCCATAAACCAGCCGTATGCTGATTGTGGATGGATGCGGCACAAGTTCATCAGATTGGCGACTACCATCAACCGCTCGATATGATGTGCCCAGCCCCATCGCTGTGTCTTCTTGATGACATGGTCGAGAGGCGCGATGCCGGTCGTTCCCTCGTACCAATCATGCGTCAAGTGCGCGCCATGGCCAAAAAAGTTGGCCGAGGCCTGCGCTTCGCCAAAATGATGATAGATCCCGCGGATAAATTCACGCCATCCAATCACTTGCCGGATGAACCCCTCAAGAGAGTTAAGGGGGATAGCGCTTTGCTGGTGACGACGCATGACCCGTCGGATCACCTCCGCCGGCGTCAACAGGCCGACATTCAAAAGAGGTGAGATCAACGAGTGGTACACCACTTCTGATCGGGTCGTGAGTGCATCCTCATAGTCGCCAAAAAGTGTCAGGCGCTCATCCATGAATCCCGTCAGCCACTGCTCTGCCTGCCTGCGCGTTGCGGGATAACAAAAATCACCAGCATCGCCGGGCGCGGCCGAAAAACGCGACCGCACAAACTTGATGACCTCCCGAGTTGTCTTGTCCGGGCGCGAGAATTTGGGGACAGGCGGCGCGACGGATTTGGGCAAGGCCTTGCGGTTCTCAGCGTCCAGGCTCCACTTGCCTCCCAACGGCTTGCCCTCCTCGCTCAACAGCAGGCCAAGGCGTGTTCTCTGCTGGCGGTAAAAACTGGCCATACGCGGGCGGGATTCGTGTTGGAGGTAGTCGGCAAAACTTTCGCGTGAGCACAAAAACATCGGGCTTGGGAGCGGGTTTTGCGCCAGGCCCATCGAATTCGCGAGGTCAGCGACCACAGTGGCGCACGGGCGATCCTCAATCTCAAAATGCACCAGTTCTGAAAAAGCCGCGTCCGTGGCGGCACGTCTCAGTTGGTCAGAAAACGACCCGCAATGCTCATCCTCAAGAGAGTGGTGGATAACCTTGGCGCCGGCCTTGCGCAACTCATCTGCATAAGCTCGCAATGAGCGGATCAGCATCACAAGCTTCTGCTGGTGATGCTGATCCCCCAACAGGTTTGGCGCCCATTCGGAGAGGAGAAAGTCGCAGTGCAGCCAGGGCTTGACGAACTGCGTAGGAAAGCACTGGCCCGGCAGGACGAGAAAAAGACATCGCCCGCGGTGTTGTTCCGAAGATCGCATGGGAGGAAGCCGGCTCGAGCCGATACGGTACGTCGCAGCGGGGCCGCGGAACTTATTCCATCAGTCCCACTGCTGCGGCGTGAGCCGCAGGTCTGACGCGTCATAGCCCAGCGCGACGATCCGCGCCAGGAGCGCCTGATATTCCTCTTCCGGAATAGTCGGCTCCCTTGCCATGAGCCAGACAAGGTCGCGCTTTTCCCGGGCAATAATCACTCGACGGTAGTCCTCATCCAGATACACGATCTGGTAATCCGCCTTGATCGGCCAGATGAACTGCATTCCCCAAACAGCATTGGAGCCATCCGGTCTGACAAAACCTGTGGGATGGTAGGTCTTGAACTCGCCGTCGAAGCCGCCGTCAAAAAATGAAAATCTGGTTTTGATCGTGCCGTCTTCGGCAAGCGTATATTCCTCGATCGCGTTATAACTTTTCTTGTCGATAAAGGTGGGCGTCGAGGAGATCACATACCAAGGGCCCATAAAGCGCTCAAGGTCTACATACTCGACCGGACTAAGAGGCTCAACGGCCATCGAATTAAATGAACACGCGGTTGATCCTACCGCGGCTAACAATACTGAGATCAACGCGCCCTTGCGTCCAAAAAATCGTTTCACTGAAAGCCCTCAACGTTTATTAAAAAGGAAGTGGCTGACCCGCCACTCATCTCCTCCGCGCATCCCGAACAACTCGGCACATGCCATAAAAAATATTCTCCAGCGGTTCACCCACATTTTCGCGTCGGCCTGACCGTAGGTATCAGAGAAAATGGCAAACACCTCATCACGCGCTGCATCTAATTTATCCAGCCAAGCCTCTGCCGTTTTCTGATACTCAACGCCGCTCCAGTCCCATCGGTTTGCAAAGCACAGGGAGTCCTGAAACTTCAAAGGAAGATCTGCGCTCGGCATCATGCCGCCCGAAAAAAAATATCGGCTCATCCAATCCGTATCGTCACGAACCTCAAAAAGGTAAGGCGTGCTGTGATGGCAAAAGATATGCATGAAAAAACGCCCGTCCGGTTTCAGCCACCCGGCGACCCGATCAAAGATGCTGGCGTAGTTACGCAGATGCTCAAACATCTCCACCGACAAAATGCGGTCAAACCCCTGATCCATCGAGAAATGGTTAATGTCTGCGGTAATCACTCGCACGTTGCCAAGACCTGCCTCCATCGCCCGTTGTTCAATAAACGATCTCTGCGAATGGGAATTTGAAACCGCGGTAATGGTGGAGTTCGGGTAGCTTTTTGCCATCCATAACGTCAGTGAACCCCAACCGCAGCCCAGTTCCAATACCTCCTGCCCATCCTTAAGATCCGCATGCTCGCAGGACAACGCCAATGCCTGCAATTCAGCTTGGTCCAGGGTATCCACCCCATCCCAAAAAGATGAGCTGTATTTCAACTGGGCGCCCAGCACCTGCTGAAAGAACGCCGCGGGCACCTCATAGTGCTGCTCATTCGCTTTGTGCACGAGCGGTGCCACTGGCGCTTCCCCCATGTTGCGAACGAACTCGTCCAGATGTTGGCTCTGCCGTGCTTTAGGGATCTGGATCTCTCGCATCCGCTGCCGGCACAGAGAACGGATCCCGCTGCGGACGATCGAATCCGGGACCCAGCCCTGCTCCACTGCCTTCATTGCCGTTCTGGTAAAAAACGCGCTCATATGCCCCCTCCCGGCGTGTTCACCCCTTTCATCTTTTCTAATTCTTCTGAACCCACTCCACTGCCGGAGCGGGTCTTCATTTCGATCAGCAACAAGCAGGGCATGACCAGAGTCCATGCGATCACTATGGCCGACAAACTATGAATCTCCAGCGCACCGAACTTGCTGCCTGCCAGATAGGCGAGGGGACCCCCGATCGCTGCAAACACGGTCGCCAGCATAAAGCGTCCGCATAGCCAACCCATGCAGTGCCTGAGCGCTGCCGCAAAATTGATCCACAACGCCACCATCCACGGCGTGGTGGGAAACGCTGGCCCCGCCGATTCAGGAAAGGCCATGGCGCCCGACCACACCAGCAGGGAATCCGTCATCGCACCGAGCAGACCTGCACCCAGCCAAAGCAGAGCCTCCGCTCGGGCGCACTTCTGCCAAATCGAGTAGGCGCTCACCCAGGCTGCCACCACGACGGGTCCGAGCCACCATAGCCCGGCAGAAGCGCCCCACACCGCCACAAGCCAGGCGAGCTGGAAGGCCGAAAAATTTGCCCACTGATGAGTCCGCATGATCACCATTGGGGTAACGCCTCACATGAGACACTGCCACGCCACTGGGGCCGTGCAAGCACCATCTGAACATCAGACAGGTAACGCTCAGAAAATCCGGCCTCACAATAGGAAAAGTAGTACTGCCATAACCGGACAAATTGCTCAGGGTATCCCAAAGCCAAAATGGCACCGCGCTGGGCATTAAAGCGATCGTGCCATAGCCGAAGCGTTCTGGCGTAATGGGGCCCGATGTCCTCAAGGTGAACGAGTTTGCAGTCAGTGCGGCTTGAATAGGCCCGGCTCATTGCCCCCAACGACGGCACGCAACTGCCGGGAAAGATGTAGCGCTGAATAAAATCACATCCCTTCAGATATTGCTCGTAGCGTTGATCAGGCATAGTGATCGCCTGTATCAGGGCGACCCCATCGGGTCGCAGCAAGGACATGATCGTGGCGAAATAATTGCCCAGAAACTCGTTACCGACGGCCTCAATCATCTCAATGGACACCACCCGGTCGTAAGCGCCCTGATGATTCCGATAGTCGCTCAAAAGGATCTCAACCTTGTCACTCAATCCTGCCTTTGCGACGGCGGTCCGCGCAAAATCATATTGCTCCTTCGAGATGGTGATGCCGGTAACCCGGCATCCATACTCACGTGCCGCATGTATGGCGAACCCACCCCAGCCACAACCGACGTCCAGCACATGTGCCTCTTCCGACAGGCTCAATTTGGCGCAGATCCGCTCCAGTTTGTTTCGGGCCGCCTGCTCCAGAGATTCGCCGGCGTGATAAAAGACAGCGCTTGAGTAATTCATCGCCGGGTCTAGAAACAGCTCAAAGAGCTCGTTTCCAAGATCATAGTGTTCAGCAATATTCCGCCGACTGCCGTCCAGCGAGTTACGGCGTCGACGGTGGAAAATGGACGCGCCGCGTGCGGCGAGCCGCGCCCAGCCCTGATCAAACCCATCGGTCAGATCGGGATTACGGGCAAATAGCGCAATCAAGCCGGTGAGGTCTTCGCTGCCCCAATCGCCCACCATCCAGCCTTGAGCAGCCCCAAGGCTCCCGCGGAGAGCAAGGTCAGTATAAAAGTCGGGACTGCGCACCGTCAGTTGAGCCCGCGCACCCTCGCCACTGCCCAGGGTCAGCGTTTGCTGACCATCCTTTATGATGAGCGTCCCCCTCAGATCAGCCAGGCGCTTGATCAGTACCGCGCGACATTTCTTTTCAAACCAGCTTGGCTGTAACCCCTGGCCGGATACCGGGGCCACCGCTGCGTTTTCGTCCAATCCTCTTCTCCTCTCCCGTCGTTCTATTGCGACTTAATTTTATTGCGACTAATGCTTCTGCTCTTCTTGTTTGGCTATTTCAGAGATTTCTTGTGATCTGTGCTTTCCAGTTGAACCTTGATGTCTTGATTGGCTGGCACAGAAAAAGTTCAGGCTAAGGCCGGCCTATGAAGCGTCTGGGTGCGGCACAAAGGGAACGCGCTTTAACCAAAGACGCAAGGCCTGCCAGTAAATCGCGGTAACGACGCGCACGGTCATCAAGGGAAAGCGCAAAAGCGCGTGCCTCAGCGTTTGCGCACTCACTTCCCGGGCGTGCAGATCAAGTATCGCGGAGAACATTTCGCTGGCGCCTTCGAAGGACCGCATTCTGACGCGAAGCCGGTCATCGGGCTGTGAAAACTGCCAGCGGTACCTCTGTTCCATTTTCATGAAAGGGGATACATGAAAGGCTTTGTCAAATTCAAACACCTTGTTCTCAGCAGTGACGCCTTCAGGGTAATGCATCACATAACAGTGCTGCTCGCCCCAGGGGGTGTTGTTAACCTCGGCAACAACGAACTCCACTCGGCTGCCCGATTCATCCCAGCAAAAATAAAAACTAACCGGATTCATGCAATAGCCGAAGTACCGAAGGTGCGTGAGCAGGGTAATTGACCCCTGGGGAGCACGCCCCTCTTCGCGTTCAACCAGTGCAGCGACCGAGGCCTTGAGCGACTGCTTTCGATCACCCAGATGATCCGCCCGACAAAACCACGCCAATGCGGGTCTCTTTGCCGACCAGAGCCAGTACGGATCAAACAGCATGGGCAATTCATCAAGGTCCAGGTACACCATAAAGAGGCGATAACCGAATCCGTGTGGACGCGGGTGCTTTCGCTGGTGCCATACCCTGCCGAAATAAAATCGGCTGTTCAAAACGGCCGCTCGACATTGAAGGCATCGCAAACCTGCGTTGCACTGCGTACACCGTCCTCGTGAAAACCAAATCCCCAGTAAGCACCGCAGTAACTGAGCCCACGGCGGCGGATCATTTGGGTGTGACGAGCCTGGGCCTCGTCTCGACCAGGAACAAACAGGGGATGTCGCACAGTTTCTTTATGCAAGATCGTATCCAGACGGAGATCTTCACGCTGATTTAGCGACACACAAAACGTCTTTGCGCTGTCGAGCGCCTGCAGCTTGTTCATGTTGTACGTCACACACGTACCAGAGCGCATGCCCTCTTTCATTCGGTAATTCCAGCTCGCCCAAGCGCGTTGGGTTCTCGGCAGTACGCGGGTATCGGTGTGCAGGCAAACCTCATTGTCCTGATACGGGAAGGCGCTCAGCAATTCTCTTTCCTCTTCCTCCGCCTCAGCCACCAGCGCCAAGCTGGTATCCGCGTGCGTCGCGAGAACCACCTCATCGAAAATCTGACTGTCTCCCCCGCCAAAAAGAAGCTTGACGCCCTGACCCGCACGCAGGACCTGCGACACGGGACGATTCAGACACAGTCGCGATCCGAGCGCTCGCGCAATCTGCTCAACGTAGTGCCGTGAACCCCCTGTCACGGTACGCCAAATCGGACGGTTGCCGATCTGCAGCATCGCATGGTTTCTCAAAAATTCCAGAACAAAGCGCATCGGAAAATTCCGAAAGGTGCGCGTATCGCACGACCAGAGCGCGCCTCCCAATGGCAGCAGATACCGATCCAGCAGGACATCGCTGTAACCGTGCTGCCTTGCAAAATCACCCACGGTAATCTGGTCCCCAAGCCCCGCTTCAAAACTCTTGATCCCGTCACGGTTAAAACGCAGGATATCCTTCAGCAGCCGCCAGCTCTCAGCACGCAGCAGATTGCCCCGTTGGGCGAAAAAGGTATTCAAATTAGATCCGCTGAATTCGAAGCCGGTCACGTCACAACGCACGCTAAAACTCATATCAGATGGCTGCGACCTGACACCGAGCGCATCGAACAATGCGCTCAGTAACGGATAATTCGCAAAGTTGAAGACTATAAAGCCAGTGTCGATGGCAATGCCGGATCGGCCGTCGTGCACAGCTACCGTATGAGCATGACCGCCTGCGCGGTTTGCGGTCTCAAAAACGGTTACGTTGTGATGCCGGCCCAACCCCAGGGCACAGACCAGGCCAGAGACGCCGGCCCCGACCACGGCGATATTCACCGCTGGCTCCGGCCTGCCTCGATGATGTTATTCGGCACGGGTCGAAGATTCCAGACAAGGCCCAGTCCCTGCAGCAGCCGAAGCCCCAGATAAGACAGGTCAATTTCCCACCAGTAGAAACCCTGCCTTGCGGCGCCCGGGAAGCGATGATGATTGTTGTGCCAGCCCTCGCCCAAGGTCAGCACCGCGAGCAATGCATTGTTGCGGCTGTGATCCGGCGTATCAAACCGCCGTTTGCCGAACCGGTGTGCGAGGGAGTTGATGGTGTAAGTGGCGTGGTAAAGCACCGTGGTTGATATAAAGAAACCCCACACCAGTGCCTGCCACCCGCTCGTCTGCCACTCGGGATAAGTGGCTGCTGCCCAGTCCCCCAGAAAAAAACAAAGCGCGGCAAAAGCCACCAGTGGCAACCAGTCCACCCTTTCAAGCCAGACCAGCTCACGAATCTTGCCCAAGTCGCCTATCTGCCCCCAGCGGATGGAAAACGCATCTCGGGTCAGGAACCAAAGCACGTGGCTGAACCAGAAAGTGTCGGTTTGCGGGGAGTGCGGATCCAGCTCGGTGTCGGAATGAATATGGTGTTGCCGATGATGACTTGCCCACCACAGTGGGCCGCGCTGACCGGCGGTACATCCCAATACCGCAAACAGAAACCGCAACGGTCGACTGCTTTCAAAAGCGCGGTGTGAAAAATATCGGTGATAAAACGCCGTGATGAAAAACATCCGGGCGACGTACATCAGGAGCGCAAGCGCAACGGCGAAGCCGCTGATCCCGGTCCACAGCACCCCCAGGCATCCGAGATGCATCCCAACAAAGGGAACAAGGCGCCAGGGATCCATAGCACGGGGGGAGTGGGCGCCGACGTGCTCAAGATAGCGATCGTCATTGGTGAGCCAGTAGACAAAAACCCGCCAGCGCGACGGCGGAGTGATCGACTTTCCAAGAGAAGTTTCCAAATTAGTACCCTATAGATCCTCAGTTACCGCGTCCGGAAAATCGACCAGAGCAGTTGTTCCTTCACCCTGAGTGCTACGCAGCGTGACGGGCCAGCCAAAGCGGTCTGAGAGCTTGCCGACGATATTCAGTCCGACGCCGTGACCCCCCGGACGGGCCTGACTGCCCCGACTGAAGGCATGAAACGCATGGTCCTGATCCCGATTCGACATGCCGATTCCCGTGTCGGTGATCGTCACCTCTTTGCCTTTGATTGAAACGAGCACCGAGCCTTCGTCAGTGTAGGTACAGGCATTACGCAATAAATTGCCGAGCAGGACCGAGACAACACGTTCGGGGGCTCGAACCCGCAGTCGGTTGAAGAAATCGGTTTTGACCTTTACGGACCGACTCTCTAACAGAATTGAGGCCCGATCCACCTCCTCCGCCAAGAGATCATTAATACAGACCATGTTGGCCTCGATATCACGATCTGGCTCGCGCGCTAAAAGCAGGAAGGCTTCGACGAGATTGGTCATCTGGACCGCCGCCCGCTGAATCTTGGTCACCGACTTCGTCGCCCGATCTGACAGGGCATTGTCCTTCAGTGCGAGATCACAGGCGACACGCATCACGGTTAACGGACTTCTCAGTTCATGACTCACGTCGCGGGTAAACTCACGCTCGCGTGCCACAAAGGCATTCACCCGCTCGACAAGATGTTTTAGCGCGTCCCCCAGCACCATAATCTCCCGATCCGTGCCGTCGGGCAGATCACTGACGTCAAAATCTGGATGATGTGATGCCTCCAATTGCAGCGACTCGACTTGATCGGCGAGCCTAATAACTGGCGAGACTGAGCTGCGATATACGCGATAGATCAGGTATAGGGACGCATAGACCACGATCAGCACCAGCGCCAGCGGTACGAGGCCAAACCATAGTGCCAAAGCCCTAACCTGTTCTCCCTCGAAAACCAGGATAAGCCTTTCTCCGTCGCGCTCCGAGACCAGTACGTTGTAGGAATGATGATGCCCCTTCATGTCATGAAAGCCGGGACCGAGACCACTCAACGCCTCTGGCGTATCAGCAGAATCCGAGAAATACGCCATCAGGTTACGGGTGTCAGGCAGGGGAAAGGATGCGTTCTTTTTCCGGTGATCCCAGAAATACTCGGCCTCCGTATCGAGGGCCTGCCGGACCAGCAGCTCTTCCATGACCCAACCGGCGCCCCAGGTGCCGAGGAGGGCCGCAAAACCGACCAGCAGGATATGAAACGTGATCGTCCGGGAAAAACGCCGGACGCTGCCCGTTTTAATGGGCGGCATCCGGGTCACATAGTCGGTAGCCGATCCCCGGCAGAGTCTGCAGATAGGACTTGTCAAAAGGCTTATCGATCACTTTACGCAGGTTGTACATATGACTACGAAGGGTATCACTGTCAGGCAGCATGTCACCCCAAATCTCCCGCTCCACATCCTGTCTGGACACCACGCCCGGTGAGCGCTCCATGAGGATTTTGAGTAACTTGTAACCGATCGGAGAGAGGATGAGCTCCTGCTCGTCCCGTTTCACGACGAGAGACTTCTGGTCGAACTCAATTCCACCGACGCGGAGCGTATCCTCAGCCGACGGAGCCGAGTGACCTCGGCGAATCAGCACCCGAACTCTCGCCTCAAGCTCTTCAATCTCGAAGGGCTTAACCAGATAGTCGTCGGCACCAAACTCAAACCCCTTGAGCTTGTCCTCCAGCGTATCCCGTGCGGTGAGCATCAGTACGGGAGTCGTCTTTCCCATTTTTTCTCGCAGCTCACGGCACATCGACAGGCCGTCTCGACGCGGCAACATCAGATCAAGAATAATCGCGTCGTAGTCGTTCTGCGCGACAAGGTTGATTCCGACCTCTCCGTCGGGAGCGTAGTCGAGCTCATACCCGACATCCTCCATGTACTCGTAGACGAGTTCAGCAATGTCCTGATGGTCTTCGACGAGCAGCACGCTGCCCTTGGTTTGGACTTCCATAATTTCAGTATCCAATTTAATTGATCGCTAATTCTGTGGTTTAACCGTGATCACCGTGTGAACCGGTGCGTTTACCGCCGCGGCGGCCAGGGAATCAGGGCGCTGGTGACGTTGGCGTAAGCCGAATAGTCCGGACGCCGAGACGGCATTGCCTGCTCCATCCGGGCTACCCCCGTGAATCTGAGAATGGACCAGGTCATCAGCAGGGGCGCAAACACGGTCCATCCCCCGCCGCCAATCAGGGCCAGACCGAAAACCGACCACGCCATGCACAACTCCCCGAAATAGTTGGGGTGCCGGCTGTATCGCCACAGGCCAGTCTTCAAAACTCCAGTACCGTCATCTCCTTTTGAAAACGTTGCCAACTGATGGTCAGCAACTGCCTGGATGACAAATCCAGACAGCCACAATCCCAGCATCAATGCATCTGCCCACAGCAACTCGCCGGTGCGGGTCATGACAACCGACAACGGAATCGCTGCAACAAAACCCATCACGCCCTGCAGGAGAAATATACCAGGCAGACTTTTTATCCCGAATCCTCGGCCCCAGCCCGAGCGGATCTCTGTGTAGCGCCTGTCTTCCCCAGTACGGGCACTGCGCACAATGACCATTGCCGACAGGCGAAGCGCAGCGATCCCGATCGCCGCCAGGGTAATCCCGGCAATGCTGCCCGGCGGCCAGGTATCTTGCGCATAAACCAGGGCGCTGGCTACGGCAAGCCAGGGCCAGAACACATCGGCGACGCCTGCATCGCGCTTGGCCAGGCTGACCGCCCATGCAACGACAGATATGAGCACGCAGTAAAGGAGGGCGAGAAAAAAGGGGTGATTTAACATTTATTTCGCGTTCAAGATTTACACTTTGATTTTGTCATTGTCTTCGTGAATAAGCCATGCGCTTAAACGTTTTACCCTTGACCGCGCGTCCCGTCTGTCTTCTTTTAACTCGAGACTTTAAAAGTTGAACGCCCCCATTATCGTCTGGCTGCGTCAGGACCAAAGACTAAGCGATCACCCAGCTTTCGCGGCAGCGGAAGCGGGCGGCAGAGTGGTTATCCCCTGTTACGTACTGGACACCCGTGAGACGCATACGCGCCGGCCGGGAGCCGCCAGCCGCTGGTGGCTGCACCACAGCCTCGCCGACCTTGATCACCGCATCCGAGAGCGCAAAGGCCGTCTTTTACTAAGACACGGTAATCCCGTCAGTGTGCTGACCGAACTTGCTCTTGAACTCCAAGCCAGTGCGGTGTTCTTCAGCCGAGCCGTAGAACCCCATTGCCGGCGGGATGAAGCGGCGTTGATCTCTGCCCTCGAGGATCGTGGCGTCGGCGCACAGGGTTTCGAAGGAAATTTACTCTTCTCTCCGGAGGAGATTCAAAACCGCAGCGGCGCACCCTTTCGCGTTTTTACCCCTTTCTGGAAACAGTGCCTTGCCAGTCGAGCCAAGATGCGTACCCCTACCGGCCCGGTATCGCCGCAATTTTCGGTGGATCTGCCTGACGGAGACCACCTGGAGGACTGGAACCTGCTGCCCTCACGGCAGAACTGGGCAACCCGCATCGCGCAGACATGGCAGCCCGGAGAAATTGCCGGCCACGCCATGTTGGAACAGTTTGCCGCAAAGGCCTCTGCGTACAGCGATGACCGCAACTTTCCGGCCGAGGATGGGACCTCCCGGCTCTCCCCCTACTTGCATTTTGGCAACATCAGCGCGGCACAGGCTTATGCCGGGGTAACAATCTCGGGACAAAAGCCGAGCCGGGGAGCCGCCTCATTTCAACGCGAATTGGGCTGGCGTGAATTCAGCGCCCACCTGCTGTTTCATTTTCCCCATCTGCCTGAAAAACCTTTCCGCCCGGAGTTTGTAGATTTTCCCTGGGAGGATAACTCTGCACTGCTCAGGGCCTGGCAATTAGGTCGAACGGGGTTTCCCATCGTCGATGCCGGAATGCGTCAACTGTGGCAAACCGGTTGGATGCACAACCGCGTTCGTATGGTTGCCGCCTCGATACTTGTTAAACACCTGCTGATCCATTGGCGGCAGGGTGAGGCCTGGTTTTGGGACACCCTGGTTGATGCGAATCTGGCAAACAATGTAGCGGGCTGGCAGTGGGTAGCGGGATGCGGCGCAGACGCGGCCCCGTATTTCAGAATATTCAACCCGGTTCTGCAGGGGCAAAAATTCGATGCAGACGGCCGATACGTGCGTCGCTGGATTCCGGAACTGGCGCGCCTACCTGACCGTTATCTGCATGCGCCCTGGCTTGCGCCCGATGAAGTACTGCAAAAAGCTGGAATCCGGCTGGGCGAAACGTACCCGATGCCGCTCGTCGAACCGAATGTGGGCCGTAAGCGGGCCCTCGCGGCGCTTGAGACACTGAAGTCGTCGACTGCTTGATCGCCGTAATCGCTATTGCGGCGCTAACCACTCGACAAGGTAGTAGACCTCCTGACCTTCAGAGGACTTGGAAGGGCCCAGGACTCGCGCAGGAAAGAGGCGTTGGGCTGGTCGGCCTTCGGCTCGGGCTTCTTCTTCAGACCCCATGAGCCTGACGCAGTTTGCAGGATAGCGCTGTCGGTTGCGGCCGGGCATATAGATCACCGCCCAATGTTCCTGAGAAACATTCGTCTCGGCATCGGGCGGCACAAATCCCTTCATCTGGTGCTCATCTCTTACGTCTTGTTCTCTTCGCTGTAAGATCTCTTACCGCTTCAACGTCTTCTCGAGTCTCCTGGGCAAAGCCGAGGTGAGTGACGTCAAAACTGGCTTCTGATCAAGGCGCTCTGGTGACGATATAACCGCCTGACTTCTCGTCGTGCTGAAGCTGCATCAATCCGCGACTGGCGACTTCCTCCAGAAGCGCGCCGAACGACGGGAAGCCATGGTACCGCTCGCTGAATCCGGGCTGGCGGCGCTTCAGTGTCTGCTTGATCATAGAGCCCCAAACCTGAGTGCCGTCGCCACGTTCCTCGAAGATATCATCCAGCGTCGCCATCACCATATCGATGGCCTCCTGACGGCGCTTTTCATCCTCACTCATTGCCGATTTTTTTTTCTTGGTTTTCGCCTTGGCTTTCTTCTTGCGCGTTGGGCCCGAACGCCCAGCCAGATCGTCGTAGAAAATGAATTCATCGCAGTTGGATGTCAGCAGGTCCGAGGTGGAACTTTTGACCCCTACCCCCACCACCGTCTTGTTGTTTTCACGCAGCTTGCTGACCAGCGGAGAAAAATCGGAGTCCCCGCTCAAAATAACGAACGTATTCACGTGAGACTTGGTGTAGCAAAGATCCAGTGCGTCAACAACCATCCGGATGTCAGCGGAGTTTTTGCCGGACTGCCGCACGTGAGGAATTTCGATCAACTCGAACGCCGCCTCATGCATCGAGGCTTTGAAACTCTGATAGCGGTCCCAGTCGGAATAAGCCTTTTTGACCACAATATTGCCCTTCAGTAGCAACCTCTCCAGAACCAGCTTCATGTTGAACGGTTCATCGCTGAAATCACGCACGCCGAGCGCGATGTTCTCAAAGTCACAGAAAATCGCCATGTTCTGCGAGGAGTTATCGTTGCTCATGTCGGATGCTCCGGGAGGATGAAGGGAGATATGTACAACGCTCAGAAGTGCGCTGTTGCAGTGAAGTCTAACCGTACCACGATGGCCATGCTATGCCCTGTTTAGGGCATTAGCGCCGTGAATCAATTCGCCGAACCTGAAAGCGCAGATGATCGCTTTTTAATAAACCTGCTAGGTCAGGTGTTGCGGCCAAGTGGGCTCGCAGATCGGCGCTCTGTGCTTGGAACGGCAGTAAAGTGGCCACAACGTTTTCGATGGCAGGACTCCTGAGACCAAAGCCGCTCAGAAAGGGCCCACGCGCTTTTAGATGTTCACCCACCGAAGAGCGTTTTAGTTCGGCGTAGTCTGCAAAATTAATACTGAGTATGCCGTCAGTCGCGAGGCATTTTCGCAGGCCCTTCAGCCATTTGTGATCACACTCAAGAGCGCGTCTTGGCATACCGACGCTGCCGATAAAGAGGTCATCAATCACAAGATCGAAAAGCGGGCCACGGTAACGCATCACAAACGTCTGTGCATCCTGGCGATAGATCTCGGTTCTGCGCTTATCGACCCCGAAGTGATTCGTGGCCACTTCAATATGAACGGGATCCTGCTCGATTGCCGTGAAGGTCGCATCGGGGAAGAGCGATTGCAACTGCAATACGGCCGTGCCAGCACCAAGGCCCAAGACCAGGACGCGAGCGGGTTGTGGGCGAGGATGAAAATAAAGCCCCAGCCAAAGCAGGTCCCAGACACTTCCGGTGACCACCCGACGCGGATTGAACTGGCTATGCAGTACGCCATCGGTATAAAGCCGCAGGCTGGAGCCCGCCCCGCGGACTTCGTAGCGTTTGCCCTCACGCTGCTGAGACCAGAGAATCGCTATGTCAAGGTTCCCGGACCGCTCTGGAACGACTTACTCAAATAATTCACCAGCTGGTCTCAATTGTTGTCATGTTCCTGTAACAGCGCCTACCTAGAGTATTTAAAATTTCATTAGATTGCCAAGCAACCATCGGATGATCCCCACACCTTTTATCAAAAATAATACTGCCCACTACTGCTTCGGGAAAATTCTCTGTGAAATACGGGCTCTGGAAGACCGCCTTATAGAAATGGGCTTTGACGGCGACAATGCCTACGAAAACCGCTTGATCGATCAATATCACGACCTCATTCATCAACGACGCAAAGCGTTGGCACAGTTAATGCCTAAACAACCGCCTCGGCACTAAACGACACCACCTCGCGTAATCCCATGTTGAGTTTCATCTACCAACTTTTTCGCGACTACCAGTTAGTCAACGAGATTAGACCGAACGCTCTTTTTATTAGTCATGCCCACCTTACGGTGTTGCAAGCTGAATTGGAAACCCATCCTAACCCGGACAAAATTCGGCAGTATCTCGGGATGGAAGTCATCGTGCGCCGCCACCTTTCGCACCCCAAAGTCTGCTGGCTTCAATCAGCTGCCCGCAAAGCCAGCTAAAACCCTGAATACCCGCCGCGACGGTGGTCAGTTGCAGAGCACATCAAGCGTATGGTCTGCGGCAACGTTGTTGAATGTGTAACTGCACCCAAACTGGTTACACGCTTCAAGCGCACCGTCGACCTCCAAAAACTGAATGACGCCTGAATTGACGGTGATGTCGAAACTCTGATCCGCCCCCTCGTTGACACTGACGGCACCCGTAGGCGAGATGGCGCAATCACCGCCCAGGAGTGTCGCGGTAATCGTGGACGTTGTTGCGGGTGCAGGTGCCGGTGCGGGTGCGGGTGCGGGTGCGGGTGCGGGTGCGGGTGCGGGTGCGGGATTTTCAGCAAACACAACGGCAACCGTTTGGTCCGAGGTCAGTTCAGGCAAGCGGTAACCCCCGCCGGCCTGTGCCACCAGCGTCGATCCGTTCGCAGAAACACTCTCGAGAACGAAGCCCGCATCTGCCGCTACGGTGAAATCCAGACTGTTGAAGGCTTTCAGGTTAAAGCGGTTTGCAACGCCCGTACGCTCAGCGGGATCATCCAGCACCGCCTCAATTTTGCCGCCGGCAGAAACTGAAAAACCGACGTCGAAACATCCCGTATATAGCTTGACTTCGCCAAGACTCCCCGTGAGCTGACCCACCGGTGGCTCCTGTCTGAAAACCTTGCCTGGACGATTGCCGTTTACACACCTGCCGTTATACACCTCGGAAACCTTACCGGAGAACCCCCAACGGCGCAGCAAAGAGACTGCCTGCTCGAAGGGGCGATCTCTGACTTCCGGTATAGCTGTGGCCGGCGATTGAGAGACATCGGTCGCCAGCTGGTCGGCGCCGCTAGAACTGGACGGGCCACCATTCGAACAGGATCCGATAGCACCCGACACGATGGCAAGAAAGATCACTCGACGCGCAAAGCGCGATGATCGCTCAAAAGAAATGATAGTCTTCAACGGGAGAACACTTCAGCAGGTCTGAAATGCCAGACAACGGCACGGGTATTCACTCTACTTATTTTTATGTATTTTCCCTAATAAGTTTCTATCCTATTGTTATATATATATTTTTAATTTTCCATAAATCTAAAACTGCCCTTCTAGGGATCAATATGGGCTTTCAGGCGCTCAAGATCCAGAAAATACCGGCAAATCTCGACGTCTTCGGCAAAAAGCAATGGGACCTCGTCACCATAGGCTGATGCCCAGCCCGGATCGGCATCGACATCACGGACGACCAGTTCAAAACCATGTTCAGCCTGCAGCTCTTTAAGCTGCAGGTGCATGTCCTCACAAAGATGGCAGTGAATGCGCGAGTAAAGAACCAGCGTGACCGGTGACATAGCCCTTGAGAACCGTTAGCAAGTTGTAGATGAAGCAGATATTCTAGGGTCTAATTATTGCTGGTAATCCCGCTATGCCCCTGTCACTTTGGCTCTCTATGTCGCTCATTTGTATTTTCGGCGCGATGTCTCCCGGACCGAGTCTGGCCGTGGTGGTGCAGAACACCCTTTCCGGCGGACGCCTCCAGGGGGTGATCACCGGCATCAGCCACGGCTTTGGGATTGTGATCTGGGCCGGCCTCACGGCGGGCGGCATTGGTCTCTTGATTACCCAGCAGCCGGCACTTTTTAACGGCATGCGCTACGCAGGAGCCGCCCTGTTGGTGTATCTTGGTGTCAGAAGCCTGCGCAGCACGGCGGGAGCAGCTGAGGTTCTGCAAGTCTCCAGCCGGGCCGCCAGCGCCTCCGCAGCGCGGGACGGCTTTCTCATTGCAATCATGAATCCGAAGATTGCGCTTTTCTTTCTGGCGTTATTCAGTCAGTTTGTCCGTCCGGACGCGGGGATGACCGAAAAAGCTATCATGGCCGCTACAGCCGGGGTGATCGACGCGCTCTGGTACATCGTTGTGGCTGTAGTGCTTTCGCACTCCATCATCCTCGAGCGGCTTCGCGCGCGGGCCTGCCTGCTTGATCGCCTGTTCGGTCTCATTCTTATCGCACTCGCGATCCGGGTGGCGCTGTAAGAGATCGGCTGGTACATGGATTGTTGTTGCACTGCCATAGCCTGATTAGTGAAGGCAGATTCTGAAAAATAAATTTTTCTCTCTGGAATAGTTGAATATTCTCCTTTTTTCCGATTGATTTGACAATAAATATGGTGCAGTGCACCATCCGTGATCCACAAACCGCGCGGGCATATATCTGGCCAGTCGCGCCAAAGGTCGCGGGAGGCCGGCATGCAGATTCAGGAAAAGGTTGGATTAGTCACAGGTGCTGCCAGCGGAATCGGTCGCGCGACCGCACTCGAACTGATTAATCAGGGCGTCAAAGGGCTCGCTCTGGTCGATATCAGCGAGAGTGCCGTCGTGGCGCTGGCCGAAGAGATCAACGCGGCGGCAGATCGAGATGTGGCACTGGCTTTTATCGGTGACGTGACGGACAAAACTTTTCGCTCACAGGTATTCGATGAGACCGCCGAGAGGTGCGGCATGGTGCAGATCCTGATTCCCGCAGCGGGCATCTTTCGGGACAGGCTGGCAGTCAAGATCGATCGGGAAACCGGCGATGCGGACATCTATCCGGCGGATGTGTTCCGGCAGGTGCTGGAAGTGAACCTCATCCATCCCGTCTACTGGGCGATGGAAACCATTGCCCGCATTGCCGTTGACCGGAACCGGCGAGGTCTCAAAAAATGGCATCCCGATGAAAAAGTACAGGGAACCATTATTTTCATCGGCTCGGTTTCTTCTCAGGGCAACCGGGGGCAGGTCTCCTACGCCAGCACCAAGGCCGGGCTTGAAGGAGCCGCCTCGACTTTAATGAAAGAAGCCATGTTCCATGGTGTGCGTACCGGGGTCATTCACCCGGGATTTGTCGATACCCCGCTGTTGCAGGGTATGCCTGAGGGTTATGTCGAGCAGAATATCCTCCCCGACACACAACTCGGCAGGTTGATCCGCCCCGAAGAGATTGCCGATGCCATCTGTTTTATGGTCAGAAACTCCGCGGTAAGCGGCCAACTCTGGGCTGACGCGGGCTGGCACCCGACCGCAGCCTAAAAGGCTCTTGAGCCTTGGCAGCAGGGGTTTTATGATCTGGCTGTAATCCACCTGCAATGTCCGGCCTTGTGAGCGGTCACCCCCCCCTACTGTCTCCCATGAATAAGCCTTCTCTCGATCCGGCCTGGATCGGCAAGACCTTTGACGACTTTCTCTTCCGGCCCGAGAAGGGAATTACGGCAACCCGAGCGTTCATCGCGCTTCGATCCCAGTTGACCACCGCGCTGGCACTGGAACTCCCGATTGTCTCCTCCAACATGGACAGCGTAACCGGCGGTGACATGGCACGGACGATGGCACTGGAAGGGGGGCTCGGCGTCATCCATCGTGGCCAGAGCATCGAGCGGCAGTGTGAGACGGTAGCGGGTGTCAAACGCAGCCACAGCGCCGTGATTGAACATCCGCGAACCCTGCCGATTGGCGCCACTATCGGCGAAGCACGAATCTTTGCTCGTCGACACAAGATCAATGGCATCCTCATAGAAACGGCTCCCGGCAGCGCGATCCTCGCAGGGGTGCTGACCCGCAGAGACATTCCCTGGGATCGCTCCCATGACCACGAGGCCGTTGGGCGTTTTATGACACCCATGGCTGAGCTAAAGACAGCCGGGCCCGATGTGGCAACGGAGGAGGCGGAGCGCATCATGTTCGAGGGGCGTATTGAACGGCTGCCGCTGGTGGATGATGAGTGCCGCATCCACGGCCTGATCACACGCAAGGACGTGCGCTTTCTTCGTGAACGGCCCTTCGCGAGCAAGGACGCCAAAGGCCGGCTCTTGACCGGAGCGGCAGTGGGCTGCGCCGGTGACTTCATGGAGCGGGCGCAAGCGCTGCTGGAAGCAGGCGCTGACTCTCTTTTTGTCGATATTGCCCACGGCCACTCACTCGTGATGCAACAGGGGATCGAACGCCTACGTGCAGAATTCCCCGAGGTCCCGCTTATCTGCGGCAATGTCGCTACCGGTGCCGGCGCGCGCTTTATGTGCGAGCTGGGCGCCGATGCGGTCAAGGTGGGGGTCGGACCCGGGCGGGGATGCCGGACGAGACTGGAAACCGCTGCCGGGGTACCGCAGCTTCAGGCGATCCGCGAAGCCTGGTGCGAGGTCGGCGGGGAAATCAGCATCATGGCAGATGGCGGCGTTCGCTTCGACAAGGACATCTTCCTGGCGCTCGCCTGCGGTGCAGATACCGTCATGCTGGGCAGCGCGCTTTCTGGAACAGACGAAGCCCCGGGGCGGGTCATCGAAGACCCGGCCACACACACCAAGAAAAAGATTTACCGTGGCATGACTTCCCCCGAGGCCGTGATGGAATCCCTCTATGATTCAGAGGACTCGGACGCGGTCGATGCCGCTTTGGCAACGCCGCCCGAAGGACAGGAAATCCAGGTGCCCTATCGCGGCAGTGTCGTCGACATCCTGCACCGGATCCGTGGCCACCTTCGCTCGGCCGTGAGCTATGCCGGATGTGATTCTCTGGAGAAGGCCAGGGAGGCTATTCTGCCTGACCCTCTGGAGTACCTGATTGCACTTTCCGAAGCCTCCCGAAAAGAGTCCTACGAACGCTAAGCCAAAACCCGGCGGGCGCCGTCAGCGCACCATTGCTTTTTGGATTGGTTGGGCGTCGGCTGTCTTAGACCTACCGTCATTCCCCAAAGAGTGCGGACAAGCCAGATTCGAGATCCGGGTAGCGGATGTCTACCCCAAGGTGTTCACGCATCGGGGTGTTGTCAATTCTCTTTGACTCGGCAAGATAAGAGCGCATCTCGGCGCTGAGCGCCGCGGTCGCCTCCTGACGATCGACCACGGGGGGGCGAGGCAATCCCGCGGCGTCTGCCACCCTGAAGAAAAAATCAGACATGGTTGACGGGTGACCGTCGCTGATGTTGTAGACCGGCAGAGGATCTGCGATTCGGGCGGCGGCAAGGCAGGCACTGATGAGATCCTCCACATGCACACGGTTACTCCATGGCGCCAGGTCTGGCGCCAGCACCGGCAGGCCTTCACGCAGACGCTTGAGCGGCAACTTTCCCGCGCCGTAAATCCCCGGGACCCGAAGCGCCACCACCGGAACATCGTTCAACCTGCACCAATCCCGCATGGTGCGCTCTGCGTCAACCCGTCGACGCGCCCGCCCCGTGATGGGCGTCAGCGCACGATCCTCCGTTACCCAATCTCCCTGACAGTCCCCATACACTCCCGTGGTACTGATCAGGACGACTCTGAAAGGCCATTCGCCCGCATCCTGCGCGCATTCAGCAAAGTGGCGCAGTCGCCGGTCCTCATCGCTCTCAGGCTGGGGAGGCGCAAACCAGTACAGTACGCGCCCGGCCAGAAATTTCTCCGGGGGACACTGACTCTGCAGGTCCGCACTGACGGCCACAATGCCCTCTTCATTAAGTCGGTCTGCACTCTCAACCGTCCGGACCATTGCCGACACACTGCCACCATCGGCAAGCTCGCGCAGGGCAACCTGTCGTCCGACATAACCACATCCGGCAAAAGCGCTATGCATCGGGGATTAGCGACTGGCGGTGACGGTGCCCGCAGTGGTCAGAGTCGCCACGGTCACTTCCGCTCTTTTGCATTTCAGCGTACCGCTGACGTTGGCCGCCATGTCAGGCGGCGAGATGACCCCTTGGATACGCGCCGCCTTTGCGCCGAGGGAACAGCCGGCGTCGTTCAGGCGGGAGATGTTCGCGTCACTCACCAGGGAACGCAGATCATCAATCGACGCCTGCAACCCCCAGTTGCCGGCATTGTCCACGACCCCGCTAATCGTCACCCCTCTTACGGAGAGAAAGACCAACCCGTCGTGGGTCACCGAGACAGACGCGCTTTCTATACGCTGATCGGTTGCCGAACCCAGTGCAACGACATCGGCGGTTGCGGTGAGCGAAATCGTGCCGGCATAGGTTCCGGCGTAGGCGCCGGTCGCATCCCCCCGGGAGACGGTCAACTCAATGCCGCTGCTTGAGGAACTGGCGCAACCGGCCAGCGTCAAGGCCGATGCCAGGAGGCATGCCCTTGCGCCACTGATTCTCAAAATGGGTTTCAATGCTCTCATTGAGACTGGCACAGCTTTACCCGGCAAATAAGATCGCTCATCCGATAAACCTGTGAAAGGAAATGGTTGATTTCTCAATCAGCATACTTTTCATCGTAGGATTGTACCGATGCTGTCAACGCATTCGTACTTCGTTTCGAAAAAGTGTGATCGACTGTTATCATTTCGGGTCAGATCAGCAGAGAGCCCGCGCGGAGGATCCCGTATCGCCGTCCGCGTAGCGCCACACCATCCGGGAGCCGACATGGACGAACCCACCCGCACCCAACTTGAGGCAGCCGCTTTTCGCGGACTCGTCGCACATCTTCGCGAGCGGACCGACGTACAGAATATCGATTTGATGAACCTGGCCGGTTTCTGCCGAAACTGCCTGTCGAAGTGGTACATGGCAGCGGCGGATAAACAAGGCGTTGAGATGGACTATGACGAGGCCCGTGAAATTGTCTATGGCATGACCTATGACGAATGGAAACGGGAATATCAAAAAGAGGCCAGTGAGGAGCAGAAAGCGGCTTTTGAAACGACTAAGCCGCTCCACGCCAAGATCAGCGGTCACCAAAAGGGATAGACCAATGAGCCGCCTTGAAGTACACCAGTTTCCCTGCCTTTCCGATAACTACGGCTATCTGGTCCACGATCCCGATAGCGGCCTCACGGCCACGATCGATACCCCTGAAGTCGAACCCATCCATGCTGCACTCGATGCCAGAGGTTGGGAGCTCAACTTTATCTTCAATACCCATCACCACGACGACCATGCCGGAGGGAACCTCGAGCTGAAATCAAAAACCGGGTGTCAGATCATCGGCCCGGCTGCGGATGCAGACCGTATCCCCGGGATCGACCGCGCGGTTGGGGAAGGCGATTCAGTGATGCTCGGCGCATGGTCTTTCACGGTTCACGACACGCCCGGACATACCCGTGGCCACATTGTTTACCACTGCCCTCAAGCCCGCATCGGCTTTGTGGGAGATACCCTTTTTGCGCTTGGCTGCGGACGGTTGTTTGAAGGCACTCCTCAGCAAATGTGGACGTCCCTGCAGAAAATTCTGTCCTGGCCCAACGAGACGCTGATCTATTGTGCCCATGAGTACACTCAGGCCAACGCCCGCTTTGCCTTATCTGTGGAACCGGACAACGCGGATCTTTTGAGCCGCAACGACGACATTGACGCTGCCCGGCAACGAGGCGAACCCACTGTTCCCACCACTCTTGGCCTGGAAAAAAGAACCAATCCCTTTTTACGTCCCGACAGCCCTCATCTGCAGGAAACCATTGGTCTGAGCGGACAGTCCCTGGTGGAGGTCTTCGCCCGAACCCGCGAACTCAAGGATCATTTCTGAACCATCCTTGAGGCCCTTCCCATCCTTCCGCCTTAATTTAGACTTATGACCCGATCCACGGCACCCTCCGCACGCACTAAAGTCCATCGCCTGCGTGAACTCGCGCGCTATGACCGATCGACAATCAATGCCATTCTCGATGAGGCAACGGTGTGTCATGTGGGGTTTGTCGACGAAGGCCAGCCTTTCGTGATCCCGACCGCTATCGCACGGATCAATGATCATGCCTATATCCATGGCAGCCGGGTCAGTCGGATGCTGAAGCTGCTGATTGCGGGAAACCCGGCGTGTATCACGGTGACGTTGCTCGATGGGATCGTGGTGGCACGCTCTGCTTTCAATTCCTCCATGAATTACCGCTCGGTGGTCATTCTGGGCAGCGGCGAAAAAGTCACTGGAGAAGACAAGAAGATCGCGCTGGATGCCTTTACCGAACACCTGATTCCCGGTCGCACCCAGGACATCCGGGCATCAAAGCCCAAGGAGCTGGCAGCCACCACGGTGGTGCGCTTCGACCTTGACGAGGCGTCGGTCAAAGTCAGCGAAGGTCCGCCGAGTGACGAAAAATCTGACTACGAAAGTGATGTCTGGGCAGGAGTCATCCCGCTTGAATTGAAAAGCGGCAAGCCGCAGTCCGATCCGCGACTGAAGAGCGGTATCCCTGTGCCGCCCTATATCCGCAAGCGCAAAACGTGAGCCCGCAGGCGCGGATTCCACTGACTCACTTCACGGAGCAACGAACGAAAGCATGAGCAGCGCGCCGCGTATCGCGATTGATATTGGCGGGACCTTCACCGATGCGGTCCTGCAGGTTGGAGCCAGTCGATATACCGCCAAAGTCCTGACCACGATCCGCAATCCTGCAGAAGGATTCATGCAGGGCATCTCACAACTGCTGTCAAAGTCAGGCGTCTCGCCAAATGATGTCGCACTCATTACCCACGGAACCACACTCGCCACCAACGCGCTGATTGAACGCCGAGGCGCCAATACTGCGCTGATTGCGACTGAGGGTCATCGCGATTCTCTGGAAATCGGCTATGAGAACCGTTTCGACCAGTACAACTTTGACGCCGACCGCAACCCGCCGCTCGTCCCAAGAAGCAGGCGCTGGACCGTAACGGAGCGGATCGATTGCCGAGGTGACGTTCTGACTCCGCTTGACAAAAACTCGGTTGAACGCCTTATCGCGCCCTTGAAAGAGGCAAAAATCCAAAGCGTTGCCGTGGGCCTGCTGCATGCCTATGCCAATCCCACACACGAGCAGCGTATTCGCGACATCCTGAAAACCCACTTGCCCGATCTTTCCATCTGTCTTTCAAGCGAAGTCTGCCCGGAAATACGCGAGTACGAACGCCAGAGCACTACCTGTGCCAACGCCTACGTTCAGCCGCTGATGGCGAGTTACCTGATTGAGGTGCGCGAACGCCTGGCGCATGAAGGCTTCCGCTGTGCCTGCCTACTGATGACCTCTGGCGGACACCAGGTCACGATTGATACTGCCGCCGCTTTTCCGGTGCGTCTTGTCGAGTCGGGACCTGCCGGCGGTGCGATTCTGGCCGCGCATATCGCCGAAACACTTGGGGAGTCCTCAGTACTGTCTTTTGATATGGGAGGCACGACCGCCAAAATCTGCCTCATTGATGACTGCTCACTGCCGCTGTCACGAACCTTTGAGGTTGATCGTGCGCACCGCTTCATGAAAGGCAGCGGCATGCCGATCAAGATCCCGGTCGTTGACATGGTTGAAATCGGCGCGGGCGGGGGTTCTCTGGCGAGTGTGGATGACCTGGGGCGTGTCACGGCAGGCCCGGAGAGTGCCGGCGCCGAACCGGGACCTGCCTGTTATGACCGCGGTGGTGAGGGAGCGGCAGTGACTGATGCCAACCTCGTGCTGGGCAGGCTGGATCCTGATGGTTTCGCAGGCGGGCGCATCCCGCTCAACACGACCGCCGCACAGCAGGCGCTTCAAAACGCGGTAGGAGAGGCGTTGAAGACCGACGCGCCGGGCAGTGCACAGGCGGTGATCGAAATCGTCGATGAGAACATGGCGAGCGCGGCGCGAGTCCATGCCGTTGAGAAGGGACTGGACGTCACCGAACGCACCATGATCGCTTTTGGGGGCGGCGCCCCACTGCATGCTATCGCGGTCGCCCGAAAACTCGGCATTGGCCGGGTCATCATTCCCAGCGATGCGGGTGTCGGATCTGCCGTCGGCTTTTTGCTCGCCCCCGTTGCGTTCGAAGTGGTACGCAGCCGCTTTACTCTGCTGGAACAGCTTGAGCCGCAAGCCATTAATGCGCTGTTTGCAGAAATGGAGGAAGAAGCAGCGGCCACCGTGCGCCTGGGCTCCGCTGACGCCCCGATCTCTACGGTCCGACACGCCTTTATCCGTTATGCGGGACAGGGGCATGAAATCAAGATCGCCCTGCCGGATCGCCCGCTGACGGGTAACGACCGCCGAACGATTGCCGAAACTTTTGACAACGCCTACCGCGCCCAATACGGCCAGGGCATTCCCGGGGTCCCGCTGGAAATTCTGACCTGGTCGCTGACGGCATCCGCCGAAGTCAGCGAAACGGTCCGGGCACAGGCGCAACCGATGTCAGACAAAGAGGCGCAAGGCTCCCATCAGCGGATGGTTTGGATGCCCGGGACCGATCGCCCGAGCGAGTGCTCGGTGGTGCCTCGGGAGGCGGTGTCCGCCGCCCATCCCGTCTCAGGTCCGGCCGTTATCACCGAGGACCAGACCACACTGATCGTCCCCAAGGGTTGGACGCTCGAGGCAAACGCCTATGGCGATCTCATCGCAACATCGGCGCCCGGGGCATCCATCGAGACGCAGACCGCTTCCGTTTTAAGCACCATTCAGGGTCAGGTAATCTGGAACCGGCTGATCAGTATTGTTGAAGAGCAGGCGCAGGCCCTGATCCGCACCGCGTTCTCAACAACCGTACGTGAGGCAGGCGATCTGTCGGCCGGGATCTTTGATCTTTACGGGCGGATGCTGGCCCAGGCTGTTACCGGCACACCCGGTCATGTGAACGCCATGGCAACTTCGGTAGGCTACTTTCTGGAAGAGATACCGCTTGAACGTATGCAACCGGGCGATGTCTACGTCACCAACGATCCCTGGCTCGGCACGGGTCACCTTTTCGACTTCACGGTGGTCACGCCGGCCTTTATCGGTGACCGTCTGGTCGGCCTCCTGGCCTCAACGGTGCATGTGGTGGATATTGGCGGCCGGGGCTTTGGGCCTGACGCCGGTCAGGTATTTGAAGAAGGGCTATGCGTTCCGATCCTGCCGCTTTTTGAACGCGGCGAGCCCGCGGAAGCCGTCATGGCCATTGTCCGCGCCAATGTGCGCGAGCCTGATCAGGTGATTGGCGACTTGTACTCTCTGACAGTGGGCAACGCGGTCGGCTGCAGCCGGCTTGCCGAGATGATGCAGGAGTTTGCCCTCACCGATCTGGAAGAAATCAGCGAGGACATCATCGCGCGATCGCGCCAGGCAGTGCTTGAAGAGGTCACCGCCCTGCCCCAGGGAACCTGGCACCACGAGATGACCGTAGACGGCTACGGCGAGCCAGTCACCCTGAAAGCGAGCCTGACTATCAGCCCGCAGGGTATCGAGGTGGACTTCGAGGGTACCTCTGCCGTCTCACCGTTCGGGATCAACGTGCCGCTCAGTTACACGCAGGCCTACGCATCCTTTGGCGTACGCTGCGTGATTGCTTCTGCCATTCCCAACAACGCCGGTTCGCTGGATCCCATCCGAGTGAGCGCACCCGAGGGCTGCATTCTCAATGCACCGCGGCCGCACGCCGTGGCTGTTCGTCATGTTATCGGCCAGATGCTGCCCGATGTGGTGCTGGGATGCCTCGAAAATGCCCTGCCCGGCAAAGCGCCGGCTGAGGGCAGTTCGAGCCTGTGGAACCCGATGATGACGGGAGGCCCCGGTCTGCTAGACGGGGAGGATTACGGTGACGCCACACCCTTCTCGGTGACTATTTTTCACTCCGGCGGCACTGGCGCGCGACCCTGGCGTGACGGCCTGTCGGCAACAGCCTTTCCATCCGGTGTGCGCAACACACCCGTCGAAATTACCGAATCCATCGCTCCGGTCATCTTTCATCGCAAAGAATTCCGCGAAGGATCCGGCGGCGATGGCCAATACCGGGGCGGGCACGGACAGGTGATTGAGATCTCACATGCCGAAGGGGCGCCGTTTGCCATCTTTGCGCTCTTTGACCGGGTCGATCACCCGGCACGGGGGCGAAATGGGGGCGCCGACGGCGCCCCAGGAACAGTTCGCCTCACCAGCGGCAAAACTCTGAAGACCAAAGGCAAGCAGATTATTCCTGCCGGTGAGCGTCTACTGATGGAACTGCCGGGCGGTGGCGGCTACGGAGACCCTGCCGAACGCGATCCCGGCCTTCGCGAGAAAGACCTGGCAAACGATCTCAACTAGCCGCGCGCATCAGGGTCGATCGATCATGGACCACTCGCGCTTGAACGGCACACCGTCAGGGTCCGGCAGATTATCCAGTTCCCGCGCAGCTCGGTGCCCATCATAGACAGCGGCTGCGATAGTGCTGGGGGCCAGGCAATCGCCAATTCGTAAAATCCCAAAGGGTAGCTCATCCAGTTTTTCCTGCGCCTCGCCCGCAAACTCGAAGTAAAGACGGTTCTGAGGCGCGCGCAGCGTCACCATCACCAACGCCGAGACTTCCACCGACAGCGTTCGGCTGGTCGTATTGCAGGCGAATGTGGCGCAATCTTTCTCCACCCGGCTAAGCGTATGTTTTGCAATCAGGGTCACACCCTGGTCCAGCAGCGCTTTTTCAATGCGGTGCTGCTCCATCGTGTTTTGCGTCCAGCAGGACACTTCAGGACCCGGGGTCACTAGAGTGACTGCTTTGCCGGCGTCTGCGAGCAGCTGGGCAATCACACCACCGAGGTAGTAATGATCGTCGTCGTATACCAGCACAGCATCCGCACCCGGCAGACGGCCCGCCATGATGTCATCCGGTGTGAGCACCTCGGGATGATCCGCGATTCCAGGTACCGGCGCATGCGTTACCCGACCCAGTCCATCAGCGCGCCACTTTGCTCCGGTCGCGATCAGGACCTGATCAGCCCCGAACTCGGCGATGCTGGCAGGATCCATTTCGCTGCCCGGAAAGAAACTGACGTTGCTGAGTTTTGCAATCTGCGCCAACCGGTAGTCGCTGACCCGCTTATAACTCGAAAGACCCGGCAGCCCGGACTCAAGCACCGCCCGGCCGCCCCCATCCCCGCTGTCCGCAAGGGCCACATCGTAGCCGCGCTGACCAAGACTCATCGCCGCCTCAAGCCCGGCGGGACCTGCACCCACCACCAGCACCTTTTCACTCTCTCCCTTGTATTCAATGATTTCTGGATGCCAACCGCGCCGCCATTCTTCGCCCATTGTGGGATTCTGAGTGCAGCGAAGCGGTGACTGGGTCCAGTCGCCACTGACACAGATATTGCAGCCGATGCATTCCCGAATATCTTCGATTCGGCCTTCCTCAATCTTGCGTGGCAAAAAGGGATCCGCGATTGAGGGCCGGGCCGCCCCTATCATGTCCAGAATCCCGCGCTTGATCTGGGAAACCATGGCATCAGCGGAAGTAAAACGACCAACACCCACCACCGGCTTGCTCGTCACCTGCTTCACAAACGCCACATAGGATTCCTGATCCCCCTCCTCACCGAAACGCGCAGTCACGGAATCGTTGGCCCAGTCGCTGACGTTGACATCCCATAGATCCGGAAGTTCAGCCAGCATCTCAACGACTTCCCGGCCCTCTGCTCCACTGGCGATACCGTCGTCGCCCAGCAACTCATCCACGGCGAAGCGAATCGCCACCCCACAGCGGTCACCGACTGCTTCTTTGGTGTCTTCCAGCAACTCGCGGGTCAGTCGCACGCGGTTCTCCAGTGAGCCGCCGTACTCGTCCGTGCGCCGGTTATGCCGCCGGCTGATGAAGTGCATGGGAAGAGACAGGTCGTGGCCGGCGTAGACGTAAACGATGTCGAAACCCGCGTCCCGGGCACGCAAAGCGGCTTGGCGATGCCAGCGGCGCACGTCCGCAATATCCCGGCGCGTCATGGCACAGGCCTGAACCGGATCAAAACTGTTCACGGCGCAATCCGAGACGCCAAGCACAGGCAGGCGCGAATAGCGGTTCGACACGTTATGCCCGCTGTGCACCAGCTCGACCGCCGCCAGGGCGCCGTGCTCGTGAACCCGCTCGGTCATGAGCGCAAGACGGTCCTGATCACCCTGATCCCACAGCCGGGCCTCCCGGTAAGGCAGGACATCACTCGAGGCATGGATATCACACTCCTCCGTTGCCACCACAGCCCAACCGCCCTCGGCTTTCATCGCGCGCATACCGGCCACACTGTTCGGCATGGCATGACCCATGCCGTTGCAGTGCGGCACCTGATAGAAACGGTTGCGCGCAGTTACCGGACCAATCTGCACGGGCTCGAACAGCACGTCATAACGCGGATCGCGAGTCATTAATATCCCCTTTTACTGCTTCGTTCTTTGATGTGGTTTATTGTTTTGTTTTTGCCTGCCACTCGGGCTGATCGTCAGTGTACGCGATATTCGCTTTTCTTCAGCACGCCGCGCCAGCAGCGGGGGTGGGTGGTCAGAGCTTTTTCCACGCGTCTTGCGGCGAACACAAAAATCCGGGCAAGCAGGTAAGCACGAAACTTGAGTCCATTGTAGGAAAAAATGGAAAAGTAGATCGGCTGATAACGCCATAGTGCGTAACGGTCTTTTCCGGCAAGACCGGGCCCGTGAAACGAACGCAATGCGCTCAGGGTCGAAAAATCTACTTCGGCATCGCGTGTGGCAGATTCAAAGTGCAGAAGTCTGATACCCGGCGCAGTAATGCATCGCATGCCGCGGGCGCGGGCTCGAAGACAAAAATCCACGTCCTGAAAACTGTTGGGAAAGGCCTCCGAAAATCCATTCAGATCCTCGAAAGTCGATCGACGGCAACACAGAAATGCGCCACTGACTGAAGTGGTCTCATGGTCAGCAAGATAACGGTGCATAGCATCACCCACATTATCGGCATTGGGATGAGGTGCGTAGTGCACTGCGGAATCACGTCCGACGTTGTCGCCGCAGGACTGCACGGTTCGATCCGCGTTCTGCAGCATCCCGCCCACGCAGGCAACATCCTCTTCTTCCAGCAGCGATGCCACGTCATGAAGCCAGCCTGACGTCTGCATCTCGGTATCGTCATTGAGAAACACCAAGATATCGCCACTTGATTTCTGCGCTCCCAAATTGCATTTGCGCGCAAAATCAAAACCCGGCTCATCACAAATGGCGATTCCACCCAGATGATGTCGACGAATCGATTCCTCGGCTTTGGCGAGATCATCTTCCGCATTCAAAACGAGAACAATCTGTACTTCATGACCTCCCGCGACGCGATCGTCTGTCGCCGACAATGATCGACTAATCGCCTGCAGGCAGTGCTCCAGCAAAATCAGTTCCTTCCCATCGACCACCTTGCGGGTACCAAGGCGACAGGGAATCACGACCGACACCGACAACGCGTCATTGGGCTCTAAACGGGATTTATAAACCCCGATCGGTTCCGGCTCGCTATCGGGATGACGGCACAGCAGGACGGGCTCTACAGATGCTGGTTGACCCATACGCGAAAAATGTTCGCGTAGCGCCTGCTGGCTGTGGTCTATCGTCTTTAGGTCCATCTGCTCTCCGGAGCGCGACTGGGTCTCCTCAAGAATCCGCCAGTGATAGGCAATGGTCTCGGCGTGAACCGGCTCCACGGCCTCGCTCATGCGAAGAGCCAGATCATGATCCTGGCTGCCCTCAAAGCCCTCGCGGTACCCGCCCACTTTGCGAAAAAGTTCTTGCGAGAAAAGTTGGAGATGATTGATATACATGAGCGAGCGCAGCAGTTGCGGACTGTACTCGGGTTTGTACATCCGGCGGATGAGAAAGCCGTTGGCATCAACCTGAATCTCATCAGAATAAACCCATGATGCACGGTGATACCGAAGGCAGCGCAGCATCTGCGAAAAACCTTGGCTCACCACCACATCATCGTGATCTACCGGCGCCAAAAAATCTCCCGAGGCTTCTGTCGCGGCCACATTAAGCGCGTGGGATACCCCCGCATTGTCGGCCGTACGGATCATTTTCAGATTGGTCAGCCCTGCACGGTCACACCGCTCCAAAAAAGCGAGGGTTTCGGGATTGCTGGAGGCGTCATCCACCATCACCACCTGGTGATGATCAGCGGCCGCTTTCAGAACGCTGTTCACGCACAGCGTGAGCACCGCCGGATCGGTGTTGTAAACGGGAATAAGGAACGAAACCTGCATGGGTTTAAAGATTTTCTCTATGAGACCTGCTGGGCAGACGAGGTCAGCATTAAACCGACCGGGCTATTTTGCGGGGATTAGGCTATGGCAGCAAATCCTGTGGCAGCCGGCCGGTTTTGCCCGACAGGCCGTCACGGATTCCCCGAAACATCATGGCCATGTTGCTAAGGCGCTGCCCGGTGAAAAACGCAAAGACAAAGAACATTTTGGCAAGGCGCAGCATATCGGTGTACTTCCAGCGCCGGCTCGGATAGTCGCGCCGCCACAACAGAAGACTGTTGCGATACACGTAATAGTAGCGAAACGGCTTATGTACCGGCAGATAGCGCCACCGGCCAAGCCAGACGCGCACGGTTCGATCCCCAAGTCCATGATCCATCAGCGCATCACAAACCCCGAATGACTGCCAGCCCCGGGCTCCCGCGCGCAGAAACCATTCTGTGTCCAGGTGATCGATAAATAGCCCCTCATCCATCAACCCCACGGCCTCAAGTGCCTCCCGCGCGAAAAGGGTACCGGAAGAGATCAGCATATCGGCACGAATCAGCCTGGATGCGCTGGTGCTGGAACAGAAACACCTACGAAAATGCAGTCGGCCAAACTGCACGAAATAGGACGGATGCCCCTGGTCTGTGCCAAGGTATCGGGCGCCGACCGCAGCGGTTTGCACGCCCTGCTGGCGTTGTTTTTTTAAAGCAACCCGCAGTGCATCCACCATACCCTTGCTGGGAAGACTGTCCTGATCAAGCAGCAGCACGGCATCAGCACCCTCATCGAGCGCTCGCTTCAAACCTTTATTGTGAGCCCAACCCAGGCCGCGGTTCTCTGTCGCACCGATAAACCGGGCTGAGGGATATCTCGCCACCAGTTCCGCTACCTGCTGCGCGTCGGCTGAACCATTGTCGATCACCAACAGCGAATCCACCTGGCCATCCAGCCGCGCAAACTGTGCCTCAAGTGTCTGCAGATCCGGTTGGTAGGTCGTCACCACCGCGGCAACTGCGCCACGAGGAGGTTGGGAGTTATCCATAGAGGCAGAAAAATTCCTCGCGCCCATCGCTGGTCTTGCTATCCATTCAACAGGGGCGGCTTAAGCTGATTTGTTAGGACTGACTATGATACCTGTCGATACAGTTTGGTTTGGGTCAGAATAGCCCGACATTCATCACGGGCGGTACCGTGCGCTTGAATTCTGACTCTCACAGAAACCGGGGGATTGCCCTCATGGTCGGGGCGATGATTGTCGTGCCCTTCATGGATGCGCTGGCGAAAATGCTCAGCAGTGATTATCCCGTGCTGCAGCTCGTCTGGGCCCGTTTTTTCTTTCATTTCCTGTTAGTGCTGCCAATCGCTCTCTGGCGGCACGGCGGCTCAGTACTAAGCGCCCCCGCACCGATGATGCAGGTCGGACGCGGACTGTGCCTGATGGGCGCAACAATATTCTTCTTTGCCGCCATCCGCACCATCCCGCTCGCTGACGCCATCGCGTTGATCTTTTTTGACGCCGTCATCATCGTCATCCTCTCGGCCGTGCTCCTGAAAGAAAAGGTGCCGCCCGGAAGACTCATTGCCGCCATGATTGGCCTGGGCGGGGTATTGCTGATTGTCCAGCCGGGATTCGGCAACTTTCAATGGGAGAGCCTGTTCGCACTCGCTGCCGCATTCTTTTTTGCGCTGTACTTTCTTTCAACCCGACATCTCAGCGGCAACACCCCGCCGCTCGTCATGCTGGCATGGCAGGGTGTCGGCGGCTTTGTCGTGATGAGCGTTCTGGTTCCTTTTATCTGGGTGACGCCCTCACCTATGGACTTTGTAATGATGGTCGCACTCGGTGTCATCGGTGCCAGCGGTCACCTGCTCCTGATTCGTGCCTTCCACTATGCCGAGGCTTCTTTGCTGGCGCCCTTTCTGTATACGGAAATCGTCATGCAGGTGCTGCTCGGCTATTGGCTGTTCGGCGATATTCCAAACCGGTGGGCCGTCGCCGGTATCACACTCATTATCGGTGTCGGCATCTACCTGTCACTCAGCCCCAGCAAGAGACAAAACGCCTGACAAGAATCCGGCAGGCCCTCTCAAGGTGCTGTCAACGGCACGCAAAGATAAAGACCAAACTCCAAAGCGAGGTCACAACTGACCCGCGCGTGGACTCTGCCCTGGCGGTCAAGGAAACGCTGGTGATCCGACACGGGGAAAATACCGTCGTGCCAGATACCCGGATGGATATAAAGGCCCCGGCTGCCGTCACACCAAAAGGCAATCACCTGCTCCACGGCAAGATCATCTCCCGGTAATGCGACCGGCACCACGAAGGGGCTCTTGTCTTTGGGAAAAAATAACTGGCCGCCGTCCGGGTGATAGTTGAGGTGCCACAACACTACCTTTTCGCGGCGGGCCGTCTGCCGATCGGTGCACGAAGCCGCGGGGTCGGTGGTCGACCAGCCCAGCACGTAGTGACCTGACACGGCGTCGTTTCTCCCAAAAAGAACATCCCCCCGCCATTCACCGTGGAATGTGCCCTCCACCCAGCCCGCCTCATCGCCGCTGTCTTCATCCACCTGCCGCCACCCGGTGGCTGGCCAGCGGACAATCTCGATCTCAATATCATCGGGATGCTCTACCAGCGCGCCATAACCCCGCACGCTCTCATCCGTGGCAACGATCAGCGGCACATCATGCAGCGGCAGCGCCGGCTTGTCCGACGGATCAAAAAGATATTCCGGAGCAGGTGCTGCCATCGTCTCAGCGCCTGCGCCCGCCGGTTCGGGCGGGCGCCAACAGACGCACATGCGGATATTTAAAAAGCGGTATCAACACGACCCCTGCGACAAAGCCCCCGATGTGGGCGAACCAGGCGACCCCCGGACCATCACCGGCTGCCAATGAACTGAAGATCTGCATACCGAACCATATCATCAACACGATACCGGCTTTAAGTGACATCGTGTGGATATAAAAGCCTAACGGAATCGCCACCAGCACCCTGGCATGGGGAAACAGGAGCAGATACGCGCCCAACACCCCGGAGATCGCCCCGCTCGCGCTAATCATCGGAATAGTCGACTCTGGATCGGGCAGCGCTTGCGCAAACACAGCCGCGACTCCGCAAATCAAATAAAAGACAATAAACCGGCCGTGCCCCATGGCATCTTCGATGTTGTTACCAAAAATCCACAGGTACAGCATGTTGCCGCCCAGGTGCATGAATCCACCGTGCAGGAACATCGACGTAAACGGCGTCAGCATCGGGTCCACCCATTCGAGGTGCGATACCAGCCGCGCATGGTCCAGGATGACGGCGGGAATGACCCCCAACGCATAGATCGCCGCTTCCTGACGCGGGCCCAGTGACAACTGCCAAAGAAAAGCCATGACACAAAGGCCGATCAGGGCAATCGTCACCACCGGCGTAATACGAGTGGGGTTGTCGTCGTGCAGAGGAATCATCAGAAAAGCGTCATACGGGTAAGCCGGTGGTTAGCGACAGGCGCCTCCCTGAATCTAAAGCCAACCCACCCAGTCCGCCAGCAGGTAGCCAAGGCTCAAAACGGACAACCCGCTGCCCCAGAAAATCATCCAGCGCTGGCGCAGCCGTTTTGCGAGAAAGGTCAGCAGGATGCCAACCCCGAACCCATACAGCGCTGTCAGCAGCATCATGTCGTCGGTGACGGTCGGCGTGCCCGGCATCTCGCCAATACGATATCTTGTCAGGGACAAATCATTTCTCTCCTTTGCAACCGCTTGGCAAGACCGGTGGGCCGCCGGGCGCTTCGCTCAATCGCGGCGCTCAGTACCTCGGGACTGCCCCAAACCTGAAGCGAGGCTTGCGCACGGGTAGCGCCAGTGTAAACGAGCTCACGAGAAAGAATCGGCGACACTTTCTCAGGCAGGATAAGCGTCACGGAAGACGACTGTGAGCCCTGGGCTTTATGGACGGTAAAGGCAAACGCCACCTCGTACTCGGGCAATCGACTGAGACTGATTGCGCGAATCTCACCCAGGGCATCCTGAAAAACCGCCTGCATACCGCCTGGATGATCGCGATCCGGCACCACGATTCCGATGTCTCCGTTATAGAGTCCCAGTAATGAGTCGTTGCGCATGACGATCAATGGCATCCCCACAAATGCAACCCCATCTGATGAGGGTCTTGGTGCACGACGCAGGCCAGCCTGAATGCGCATATTGATATCGCCCACTCCCCGCGGCCCGTGGCGGTGGGCACAGAGCACCATCACCTCATCACGCCAGGCAAGAAGTGTTTCAGCAGGCGCGCCTTCATGTGCCAACCGCTCAAGGTCTGCAAAGTGCGGAATGATCCGATCGGCGAGCAGCGTATCGATGCCGGACGCATCCGGCATCGCAACGAACTCCAACCCCGATGGGTCTGCGCTTTCAAGCAACGTCATCACTTGAGGAATATCGCCCTCTCTCACCGCGCTCGCAAAGCCGCCCAGAGCGCTTGCCGATGAAAAACGCCAGTTGTGCCTGAGGGTGATAAGGGCCTCGGGCAGCGTCCCCTGATCCGCTGCCTGGCAAATGTCACCAAGTACCGCGCCTGCCTCGACCGACGACAACTGATCCCGATCGCCCAAAAGGATCAGACGAGCCTCTTGCGGTGTGGCATCGAACAGACTCGTCATCAGCGACAGGTCGACCATGGAAGCTTCATCAAGAACCAAAAGATCGCAGGGCAGTGGTCGCGCGGCATCATATCGGGGACGCTGGCTGGGTCTTACGCCCAGCAACCGATGAATGGTCACCGGCTGGGGCACCCGCTGCAGGGCTTCGGGCAGCATCTCTACCGCACTCGCAAGCACCTCGCGCATTCGGGCAGCGGCCTTACCGGTCGGGGCACAGAGCAGGATCCGTTCGGGACGTATCGAAGTGAGTTGCTGCACCAGGGCCAGAATACGTACGACGGTTGCCGTTTTGCCCGTGCCGGGCCCACCGCTGATCACCAGCAGATGCTGATCGACCGCCTTGGCGGCGGCGGCACGCTGATCGGCCGAACCCGGATCATCAGAAAAGAATGTGTCCAGCCCTTCGGTAAGGGAGAGCGCATCAACCGAGTGACTCACCCGCCGGGCATGCCTGCCAATAGCCTCCGCCAACCGGCACTCAAGCGCATAGTAGCGATACAAATAGAGCCGCCCATCGTCCGTCAGCACCAGTGGGGACAGGCGCCCGCCATCACCCACCAGCGAACAACGCCAGAGCGCCTTCTGCCAGATTGAAAAATCCGGTGCCGCCAGATCGCCATCTGAGTCGCCTTCCCATGAGATGCTGCCCGCGATACTGGCGAGATCAATACAGACATCTCCCGCAAGAGCACGTTCAGCCGCAAGCGCACCCGCCAGCAGCACAGACGGATCCGCTTCGGGATCCTGTCTTTCCAGTAATCCAGAAAACTGCACGGCGGTCTCTGAAAGCGCGCCGGCACGGCTTGCCTTTTGCAGCGCAGTGATGACCCCGCTCATGCACGACCTCCCATCAGCGCATCAAGATCTTCAATCAGCAAATGTTGTGGTCTGTCAAAAAAGACGCCGCTGTGCGGATGGGCGGGATGCATTCCACGGAGGAAAAGGTAAAACACTCCGCCAAAGTGTTGCTCATACCGGTAGTCCGATAACCGCGTCCCAAGCCACCTGTGCAAAGCAACGCTATAGATCAGGTACTGCAGGGTATACGCTGACTGGCGCATGGCGGTTTCAAGCGCCTTGCAGGTGTAGTCGGAAAAATCCGGACCAAGATAGTTGGACTTGTAATCGGCGAGGAAAAACTTTCCGTCATGGACAAATACCAAATCAATAAAACCACGCATGAAACCCGTCAGGGCATCAAAACTGTTGCCATCGAATGTGGTGTCGATCGCCGGATGCAGCCCTTTGGTATGCCGCGACAGGGCGTCGCGCCATCGAAGACCATCGAGATCATTGGCGGGGTAACAAAAGGCCATCTCATCCACCCGGTCACGCCGGGCGAGGCTCGCGAGTCGCAGACCCTGGTCATTGAGCGGGACGTCCAATACCTGCTGTAGCATGCGGGTGATCACAGGTCGCCAGTAATCCTCAAACCCATACTCGCCCAATACCTGGCCAACGGTCTCATCGTGTCCCGTTGCTGATGCCTCGCGAAAATCGATCAGCTCAAAGATCCGGTGCAGGCAGGTACCCGCCCGCGCACCGCGGGGAAACGAGAAGAAATCCTGCCCCCCTTCCATAGGACCTCGTTGGACCTGACGATCATGGTCGGGCAGCGTGCTGTCGTGTCCCGTGGACAGTGAACTGAAACTGCCCATCTGCCAACTTCGGCTGACGTGGCGCGACGGCTGTCGCGCTTTCAGCCTTCGCGGTTTTGCCTGGCCCTCCTTTCGGACAGTCCCCATAGGCTCGGGCAGGCGCTGCATGCCGATGACCCCATCCGATGTCTTCACGAGCGCCTGGAGCGTATCACCCAGATCTTTGTCAGACAGGGTTTTGAAATGATTCGCCAGATGACCAGCCAAACCCGTGTCATCTGCCTTTTCTTCTTGTGCAGCGCGGTGCAGCAACCACGACAGCGCAGAAGTGGCGGCTCCGTTCACCGCGCCGTAAGTCAGATAACAGCGGCTTTGTGCCCGGGTCAGCGCGACATACAACAGTCTCAGATTCTCGGCGAGTTCCTCCTCTTCAGCACGCGCCCGGTGGGTCTTGAAAAGCTCCGAACCAAAATCCACCCAAAGACTGTTGTGGTCCGAGGCATCATGGAAAAACACGCTCGACGCCTGCTGGGATTTCAGCGTGCCCTCCCAGGCAAAGGGGACGAATACCACCGGATATTGCAGACCCTTGCTGGCATGGATCGTTACGATCCGCACACGGTTGTCGTCACTCTCCAGACGCAACAGAGTCGATTCTTCCGCCTCCAAGGGATCCTGGCGCATCGTGGAAAACCAGTTCAGTGCAGCCGGGATGTCCGTATGACGGGAGGCACCGGCAGCGACACATTCGGCCAAGTGCAAGAGATTGGTCAGGCGGCGCTCGCCATCAGCGAAGCGCGCCAGGCGCGGCAGCACCTCGCACTCACTCACCAACTCGCGAAACATCCGCATGAATCCGTTTTGCCGCCAACGCTCATGCCAACGATGAAAGCGGGCGAGCCAGGCATCCCATTCACCCGCATTCGTTTCAAGCACTAGCAACTGCGAGACATCCAAACCCATCAGGTCTGTGACCAGGGCGCTGCGCAAAACGGGCTCGCGCCGCGGTTGAGCCACCGCCTGAAGAAGGCGCTCAAGCTCCATTGCCTCGAAGGTGTCGAAGACGCTTTCGTGCCCCTGGCGCACGCTCGGAATCCCGGAGGCACTCAGCGCGTTCTGCACCGTGATCCCCTCAACATGATTGCGCACAAGCACCGCTATGTCTTGGGGACGAAGTCGCTCATCGCCCAGCGTCGCCCCCGCATCATACAAACGCCGGATTTCGCCAGCGACTGCCGCGCTGCCTTGCGCCCGGGCGACGCCTTTGGTGATGGTGCCCTCGGGATCTTTCCGATCCAGTGTCCAGACCACCATCGACGCATCGCAATGCGGGTCGTTCAGCGCCGGTGCGCTGCCCGCCGACACGGCGTCCGCAAACGGGATGGCGTCATAGACAAAACTGTTTTCCCGTCCGCACCAGGAAAACAGAGTATTGACCGCCGTCACGAGGCCCTTGGTGGCGCGGTGATTGGTGTCCAGGGTGTAAAGCGCCGTCGCGTTCTGACGCGCCTTGAGGTAAGCAAAAATATCTGCGCCCCGGAATGAGTAAATCGCTTGCTTGGGATCTCCCACCATGAACACCGGCTGACGCCCATCGCCATAGAGGGTGCGGAAGATCTCATACTGCACGGGATCGGTATCCTGAAATTCATCAAGGAGCGCGGCCGGATAGTCGGCACGGACTCGGTTGATCAATGCGCCGTCGGTATCTGACGAAAGTGCCGCGTTCAGATTGAGCAGCAGATCATCGTAGGCCTGCACGCCGCGCTGTGTCTTTAGCGCCCGCTGTCCGGCATCTGCGCTCAGCCGCATGTCATGAAGCCAATTAATGAAGTGAGACCGCGCAGCTTCATCATAGGCATCCAAATGAGACACCAGGATGTCCAGGCAATCGAAGAACGCGTGCTCAGGTGCTGATGCGCCTTTCTTGACCGCGCCTGGTTCAGACAAGGTCGTGCTTGTGAGTTTTCTCACACCCGGAGCATCCTCCAGCCTGCCGATGTCGACGAAGGGTTGGGAAAAGATGGCGTCGAACCCGCTGATCCAGACCGGCATGCTCTTCAGCCGGTACCGGTTCCGATGAAGCCCTGATGCAGGGTCGGTCAGCAACGCACTGACCTCATCCCGATGAGCGTCCCAGCACGCCGCTGCCTCACAAAAAGCCCTCGTCAGGGCATCTTCCCGCACGTCGAGGTCTTCGGCGTCTGAAGGAATCGATATGCTGATAAAGGGCTTCCCGACAAGCGGGTTCAGGCGCTCGCGAAGATCGTCTGCACTGCGCAACTTCTCTTGGCTTGACAGCCAGTTCACCCAACAGGCGCTGGCCGGATAAATGGCTTTGCGCCACAGGTCGTCGACGACCTCGGCCAACAGCGGCCCGTCATCGGGGACAAGTTCTGTCTCAAGGGCCATGCCGCTCTGAAAGGCGCTGTCGCCGAGGACCCGCTCACAGAAAGCGTGGATGGTGAATACCGCAGCCTGATCAAAATCAGCAACCGCGCAACGCAGTTTGCGGACCGCTACCTGTCTGTCATAGCCTGCTTCAAGAAGCGGCGCAATCATCGGATCAGCACAGGCCTCTGGATGGCCGAACGCCTCCAGAGCGGCTACCAGTGCGTCGCGCAATCTTTGCCGCAACTCCCCCGTCGCCGCCCGGGTATAGGTCACCACCAGGATTCTCGCGACTGGCAAATCCTGTTCCAGTAGCAGGCGCAGATAAAGCGCGGTGATGGTCCAGGTCTTCCCCGTGCCGGCGGCCGCTTCTACCAGGTTGACACCCTGGAGCGGAACGCCAAACGGATCGAGCGGTCGTGTCATCATCCGCGCGCCTCTTTCACCAGCCGTGCCGGCGTCCCGAATACCTGCGCCGCAAGCCCTTCGAATTCATCGTCCAGTGCCGTCTCCAGTCGATCACGAAATGCCAAAGCAAAAAACGGATCTGCAGACTCTCGCGCTGCTGCCGCATACTCAGATCCCATCCAGGTTCTTTGCGCCTTGGCGAGCGGATTTTTCGTTGCCGACACATAATCCCAGGCACTTCTTGGAAAAAACGCCACCGGCCGGCATAACCCCTCACGATAGACCTTAATGAGGCCGCCCAGCGTTTCAACGGCATCTTCCTGCTCAGGGAAACGAATCACCCCTATGGCATCAACAAGATGCGTCTCGTGAGACGGGGCGCCCGAATCCGTATTCAGCAAAAGATGCGCGCACCACGCCCTTAGCATGAACCAGGGGCTCAGCGCATCGACCGACCACAGGACCTGTCCGTTGGACCGGACATTCTCAAGTAACCCATGCAGGCGCCATCCTTCGAGGACTGTTTCAATCGCTACCGTTTGGCAGGATTCGTGATCCAGCAACGGTGCAAGATGCTCCGTTACCGGGGTGACCCGAGTCCACGCCTGCTGGGCAGCAAGCACACCTGGCGTGCCCGACGGCAGCGTGCCCCCAAGACGGGACCGCTCAATAAAGGGCTCGCGTTCCTCTCCCGACAATTGCGCAACGAGCGCATCGCGCTCAAGCGCCCGCCGTGCGCGAGGGTCAAGCACCATGGGCTCACGGACCGACAAGAGAGTGGCGCCCGGTTCGACAGAGATATTGAGGCGACCCTTTAGCAGCACCCGGGCGGGGTTCGCCAGAAAATCTACCAGCCGATCCAACGAAAGATCCCCCGGTTGCGGCGCCTCCAGTTTCGATCCAAAAAGGGGAGTTGTGTCCTGTATCGAGATCATTTCAGGGGCCACCATCTCCTCGGCATAACTGAAAAGCCCTGACGAACGATCAAAATACCGTTCGCTAAAGGGCTGTAGCGGATGACGCACCGTCAATTTTTCAGACCGGCTGGAATCTTGGGTCAGCGCCTCAATCTCCTCCAGCAGTTCACTGACCACGACGGACGGCGGCTGCGGGGTGTCGTCTCGGGCGCTTGCTCCGGTGTAACTGATATAAAGCGCGGAGCGGGCACTGTTCAGTGCTTCCAAAAACGCCAGTCGATCCTCATCGCGCCGGAGCCGATCCCCCACACGAGGCGCAAGACTCATCTGATCGAGGCCGCGCACCCTCTCTCGACCCGGGAAGTGATCGCCATTCATCCCCAGCAGACAGATCAGGCGCGCCGGAACGCAACGGCCGTGAGCCAGCGTTGCAAAAGTAACCCCACCACTCATGAAACGCCCGCCCACGGCATCGCCGATACGCCGCTCAACGGCATCACGCAGGACCGGCAAAGACAGCGGACCCACAAACTGCGCAATCGCCCCGTCACTTGCGAGCCTTGCAAGACGCTGACGAAGCCGCACCACGTTGTCCATCTCAGCCTCATCCGGCGCAAAAAAGTGATCCAGGATCTGATGGCAGATCGTTATCCAGCGTGACAGGGAATACGACCCGGACAACGTCTCGCGAAGTGAAATCACCTGCTCGAGAAATCCCCGCCATCGGCCGAGCAGCTCGGCCAGCGACGAATCCCCAGGCAGCACGGGAAGGTATCCACCGTAGACCGAATCCGTCTCGCCCAACGCAAAACCCATCAGCAGGCGATCGGTGCCCCCGCGCCAGGTGTGCTCAGGATTGACCGAGACCGCCAGGGACTCAAGCTCTTGCTCGTCCACGCCCCAGTGGATGCCGAGCGTCTCTATCCAGTTCAGGATCTGCTCCACATCGGTTTGGGTCAGGGCAAATCTCCGTCGCAGCATGGGCAGATCCAACAGTGCACTGACCTCGCGGGCATCGAGTCGGCCCTGGGGCAAGCGAAGCAAGGCAAGAAATCCCTGCGCCAGAGCCCCCTGATCCGAAAGAGCATGTTCGGCGAGCGCGAAAGGAATGTATCGAGCTCCGGTCGCCGAGCCGAAGACCGCTTCGATCAACGGCGCATAGTCCTCCAGCCTCGGGATGAACACCCGGACATCGGCCGGCGTAAGGCTGGGATCGCGCTCAAAGGCATCCAGCAGCTGGTCGTGCACCGCCTCGATCTCGCGCATCGGGCCATGACAGACATGCACCTCGATCGAACGGTCATCAGCGGCGAGTTCCGGCGGCGGTATCGTACGACTGTCAAGCAGTTCCGTCATATCCGACTGGATCACACCCAGCAGCGTGTGGCGGCCGGGTACCTGATAGGTCTCCGACTCAATAGCGTCCAGACCAATCAACTGCCCCAGTGTTTCGCGGCCCAGCCGCCCCATCGAGGCCAGCAGGCGGTTACCCTGATCCAGATAGGCATCTGCTGCTTCCCCCTGCACGGCCAGCAGCCGGGCGCGCTCACGGTCACTCACGATCTCGGCCCAATAACCCTCGCTGAAATTGAGGTGATACAGGTGGATCTGGGTATGCCGGGCGACAGTGGCAACGAATTCGAGAAATGCGGGTGACAGTCCCGTCAGGGCAAAGAGCGATAACCGCTCGGGCAACACCCCTTCATCGATTGATCCGTCGGAAAGGCGCTCAAACAACGCATCACGCCATCTCAACCAATGACGGGTATCCCCTTCGCTGATGAGGCGTTGCCACAAGGCGCCCTGCCAGTGTGCCGCCGGACCGCGCTCCCAATCGAGAATCCAGTCGGGTCGAAAGACCAGATACTGCTCATAAAGGAGACCCATCTGCTGGGCAAGCTGCCAACGCTGCAGTTCGCTGCTGTCCCGAAGGTAACGCGACAACGCCGGATGGCGTGACACGAAATCCTCCTCTTCAAGTACCGGCAGCACACGCCACGTGAGGACATCGGCCGAAAAGGCGTTGGCGTCGGGGACCTCCGCCAAGGTGTCGCGAAAAATCTGCCAAAGGAGTCTCGCCGGCGACAGCCATTGCATATTGGCGCTGATGCCGGTTGTTGCGGCGAGGTGAATCGTCAGCCACTCGCTGATCGCCGTGCCGGGAACCACGATGATCTCCGGTTTAAGTACTTCGCCAAGGGGGGTTTCGAGATTGCGCCGAAGTTTTTCGGCCAGGTCCTCCAGACGATTGGCGTGGTGCAGATGCAGCATCGACTGCCGCTCAGGAGAGCAACTTTGCGGGGGAAACCATCTAGGCAATTATCGCCTGTGGGCGTCTCATGGGGTGAGCCCGTCAGCGGCAGTATCTGCCTCGCGTGCAGGCAGTCGGGCTTTCAGTCTACGGCGTCTTGCTTTTCTGGCGTATCGAACGCACTTCCTGTTGGGCCATCCAGGTGGCCGAAGCGACGATCACGGCTCCCCCGATCCAGATCCAGACATCAGGATGCTCATCAAATAGGATGAGTCCCAAAATGGTTGCCCAGACCAGTTGCAGGAAGGTAAAGGGCTGCACCGCGGAGACCTCTGCCGCCTCAAGCGCCCGCGTCATGCAGTAGTGCCCTGAGGTGGCCAGCAGTGCCGTCAGCCCCAGCAGCAGCAACTCCTCAAGGGTGGGCGTCCGCCAGACCATGAGCGCCGGCAAAGCGAGCGTCAGGGTGCAGAACACCGACAACAGGATCACAATCATGGAACTGGCCTCGCGGCGGGTAGCAGACTTCGCCATCAGGTAAGAACAGGCAAACAGCGGCGCAGCGCCCAACTGGGCTAACGCCCCGATATCGATCACCCGCAGTCCCGGCCGCAGGATAAGCAATGCGCCGATAAATCCGAGCAGGACCGCGGCGACCCGATAAGGCTTCAGGCGTTCACTCAGGAATACGGCAGCCCCCAGGGTGACGAAGATCGGTGTCGTGAAACCCAGCGCCGTCACTTCCGAAATGGGAATTCGACTCATCGCCAGAAACCACAGTATCACGCCGCCGCCGTGCACCAGCCCGCGCAGGGCATGGAATCCCAAACGATCGCGGTCCAGCGACATGACCCCTGCCCGCGAAAGTAGCGGCAGGATCAGCACAATGCCGAAGCAGTATCGAATGAATGCTGCCTGAACCGGGTTCATGCTAGTGCCGAGATAGCGCACCGCGACGGTCACACCGACAAACAGCATTCCCGTCAGCAGCATCCACGCGATGCCCCGGAGATTGCCTGACAGGCCTGCTGGCGAAGAGTCGCCCGGCTGCAAGCCTTCAGTCGCCGTATTGCGAGGCAGCGTCACCCAGCCTGCGATGCACGGCCCGACGCAGGCTGTCGGGCGCCAGGACCTCAACGTCGGCACCGTGGCGCATGATATCCATCACCAGCTCCGTTTCATCCGCATAAGGGATGGTCAGTGTGTAACTGCCGTCTTCTCCGAATACCCCATGCTGACGAGAATGCCATTTCTCACGAGCCACCCAGCGGGCTGCCTCTGGTGAGAACTTCAGCACCGCTTCTTTAGTATCCTCTCCGGCGAAAATGCCGTAACCGGTACCCAGTACCTTTTCCAGTTCAGCCTCGGTGACGTGCTTGGCCTTGGGGTGCTCAACAAGCTCTGCCGACTGGATTGCATCAACCGCAAAACTTCTGAGCCCTTTGCGCAGGTGGCACCAGCTGTCGAGATACCAGTTATCCCGATAATGCGCGAGGCGTTGGGGTGAAACGGTACGCCGCGTGACTTCGCCGGAGCGCCGGTTGAGGTGCTCCAACTCCAGCCGGTGACGACGCAGCAGAGCGTGTGAGATGACACCGAAGACCTCCCTGTCTGCTTGACGCGCCGCCATATGGAGCACTCGGATACGACGAGTTACTTCTTCGGGCGGGTGGTCACCGGTGTCGAGCAACCTGCGGATACGGCTTCTCAGCGGCTCGATATGCGGACCCAGCAGGCCCGGCTGCAGACTCGAGAGCAGATGCTCCATCGTGAGCAACGCATGCACCTCGGAGGCGTTGAACCATAAGCCCGGCAGCGCGTAGCGATCTTCCTCCTCCCCCTGCGAATCGTTGTCATATCGGTAGCAACGCGACTCGTTATCCCAGAGTATGGGCGCCGCCAGACGATCGCGCATGTATTCAAGATCGCGGCGTACCGTCGCTCGAGATACCTCCATGGCTTCCATCATGGCCCGCAGTGTGGTTCCCTGGCGCGAGCGCAGCAGCCGGTCAATGGTGTAGAAACGCTCCGTACGATCCAAAGCAGTCGTCCGCTTTACGCTTTTGCCTGATAGAGCGCATCGCTGCGGGCAGCGAGAATCAGGTCATTGAGGTGGATGTCGCGGATCTTGTGTGTCCACCAGTCCACCGTCACTCTTCCCCACTCGGTCAGCAGCGCCGGGTGATGACCTTCAGCTTCGGCGATCTCGCCGACGGCGTTGGTAAAGGCAAGCGCCGACGCGAAATTGTCAAAGCGGTAGACCCGCCGCAGCCTCGGCTCATCATCAATCACCAGCCGCTGCCAGTCTGGGCTTTGCTGAAGAAACTTCTCGAGTTCACTATCGCTCGCCGGCGGCGCGCCCGTCCGGCAGGCTTCGCACGCCATCTCGGTGTAGTCCATTCCTATTCTCCTTGGCTTTGAAACGCCACAGCATACCCAAGGCTGTTGTTACCCAGGCAACGCTGTGACTATTTTGGTTATCTTTTATTTTGCGCTAAATCGGGCAGAATATCCTGCCCATGAATCTTGATGAACATCTGGTTGAGTGCCCCTACTGCGGTGAGGCATTTACTGCGCTGGTGGATCCCAGCGAGCATGAAGCGCAGTACGTTGAGGATTGTGAAGTCTGCTGTCAGCCTATTGTGTTTACCGTCGTCGACAATGGCGCTGATGCGCCCTGCTCGGTCCACACCCGTCGCGAAAACGATTGAGCCCTAGATTGCCTGTCCCGCAACGCGCATCAGCTGACAACCGTTGATTCTCCAGTTCTCGGCCTGGTCACGCACCATCTGATAAGCCGCAATCCACGAACTGCCGTCCTGTGCATAAACCTGCACCCCAAACACCGGCCCGTTCGACGTTTCCTTTGGGCCCAGAAATTCGACTCGCTGGGGCTGAATCAGTACGCCATATCCCTGGCGAACCATCGCCATGAAGATGTCCTCGTTCTCAAATTTGGCCTGAATCACGGGCGAGGCCTGGGCATACGCGGTCGATGCGTCGCCGCGGGCAAAAGCGTCCAGCTGACGGCTGATAACTCCCTGCATCAACTCGGCATCTGCACTGGCCGGGCTATCCGCCGATACAGCGGTCATCGGCGACAGCACCAAAACCAGTCCTAGTGTACGAATCAGTTTCTTCAACATGGCGTTCTCCGGAGTTTAATTTACCAGCTTACTGTGATCTTTGGCCCGTGAATGGGCCGTCATCAAGACACACTCAAAGGTCCGCCCGTATGCGCTAGGGAGATCCGATCGGGTGGCCGCAAGGCCCTATCCTCTTTAGAGTAGGCCGCCACCATGGTGACACCAACTCGACACAATGCCAGGGCCGCGGGTGCCATAGTACTCGCCATGGCCGCAATCACTGCCAGCGATGCGCTGGTCAAGGGGTTGCTCGAGGAAATCAAGCCGTCGCAGTTCATCTTCGTGCGGGCGCTGGTGATACTGCAGATTCTGGGCATCGCGCTGGTACTTAACAATCAGCGCATTCCTCTGCCGAGTCTCAGACAGCCCTGGCCGCTCATACGGGGCGGATGCGAATTGCTCTCGACCAGCCTGTGGCTTTTCGGACTGCAGTTCATCGCACTGCCGACCGCTGCCGCACTCGCCTGGACCTCACCCATTATGGTTACGCTGCTCGGCATCGTCATTCTGCGCGAAGCCAATTCGCTGTGGCGCTGGATATCGGTCCTGGTCGGGTTTATCGGAGTACTGTGCGTTACCCGCCCGTGGGGAACGGAGTGGAGTCTGTTACTGCTGCTGCCCGTCGCGACTGCGGCGGCGAGTGCGTTGCGGGAGATCTCCACCCGCTTTATTGAGCCTTCGGCTCACCCCCTGCAGATTGCCTTCATTACCGTTCTGGTCGTTGCCGTCGGTGCCGGAGTTGTCAGCGTCTTTGAATGGCAATCTTTTGGCTGGAGGATGGCGGGAGGCATGCTAGTCTCTGCCCTGCTGGTGAGTACCGCTTTTCCTCTGATGATCATGGCGGTGCGCCTTGGAGAAATTACCTTTATCGCGCCCTTTTTCTTCACGGCCATCCCGTTTGCCGTCATTCTGGGTTACGTCTTCTGGGGTGACACACTGGACGGTCTTGCCACCCTCGGAGTCATCGCGATTATCGCGGGCGGATGGCTCACCGCACAAAAGACGCGCGCACGCCCTTCTCCCGAATAACCACTTGCGCTACTCTTAGCCGATGCGCTTTGATGAAAAGAAAGTCCTGGTGACCGGCGCGTCCCGGGGAATCGGCCGCGCCATCGCGCTTCAGTTTGCTGGCACGGGCGCACAGGTAGCGGTGCATTACCAATCCAACCTCAAGGCCGCCCAAGCCACCCTTGCCGAACTGCCCGGGACAGGTCATATCCTCTGTGCCGGCGATGTCGCGGACCCCGACGCAGCCCAACGGCTCGTCGATGAGGCCATTTATGAAATGGGAGGTATCGATATCCTCGTAAACAATGCCGGCATCTTTGAGGCACATCCAGTAGACGAGGTGTCCTACGAGGACTGGCAACACCATTGGCAGAGGACACTCGCGGTGAATCTCGTGGGGCCAGCAAACCTCTGCTGGCACGCGGTCCGGCATATGCGTGAATCCGGCGGTGGCAGGATCGTGAACATCAGCTCGCGCGGTGCCTTTCGCGGGGAGCCGCACTGTCCTGCCTATGGCGCCAGCAAGGCTGGCCTTAACGCGCTGACCCAATCACTTGCGCAACAACTCGCCCCTCTGGGCATTTTTGTCGGGGCGGTGGCACCGGGATTTGTTGAGACCGACATGGCGAGCGCAGTCCTCGATGGACCCGGGGGCGATGCGGTACGGAACCAAAGCCCCCTGGGGCGGGTGGCAAAACCAGAAGAAGTGGCTCACGCGGTGCTGTTTCTCGCCTCTTCCGGTGCCGAGTTTTCGACCGGAACGGTCATTGACGTCAACGGCGCTTCCTATCTGCGAACCTGATTACCGATTTCGCTTATTTGCCGCGATCAAACTGAACAAAGTTACAGGCTTTTTCGAACAGCGCTTCGGACAGGCGGCCGGCCTCTTTCAGATACTGCTCACAGCCCCTGATCGTGCAGTCTTCATAGTCTGACACCATCACGGTCCAGTTCTCCCCGCTGAGGTCATATCCCTTGCGCATCAGGCAGGCGTTGCGGAAGGTATGGATCATGCAGTAGTTGGTCTCATCGTCCGAATTCAAACCCTGGGGCACCTTGCATTCGGGCAAACCCCACGCGAGACCGCAGTACAACATGAGGGCGAAACCCAGCGCGAAAGTTTTTCTGACTTCCAGCATAATATCGTTAGTTGATGTGGAATTACGTCATCAATTTAAAAAGTCATTGCGGCACATCTTGTACGAGACGGGCTTTTGTATGACCTGACAG
>Ga0114933_10000467_pt1 | contig 49348 bp, 51 predicted proteins | sample 4SBtaG_FD_89691 | JGI IMG/M metagenome (GOLD analysis project Ga0114933, IMG submission 89691) | Deep subsurface microbial communities from Kolumbo volcano to uncover new lineages of life (NeLLi) - 4SBTROV12_W25 metaG | ecosystem: Environmental > Aquatic > Marine > Volcanic | place: Kolumbo... | reverse complement strand
GATCCTAAAGAAAACATAATTCAAGAGCAAATGGTTCAGACAAAAATGTCAGTAGCATATTTTGATTTTAATGAAGATGGTGAATATACAATAAAGATTACAAATGTTGCAAAGAATCCAATTAATTTACAAGTAGAATTTGGTAATACAAATTCTCAGAAAATGTATCCATCAGGCATTTTAATTCTAGTTGGTGCACTTGTAATGATGATAATTTCATATTTGAAAATAAAAAATTACAGTATAGAGCAACCTGAAGAGAATATCTCATAGATTTGAATACATTGAATTGTATGTCCAAAAATTAAAACTAAATTGAAAATCAACCAAGTTGTAAAAAATAAAAATGCAACTATAGAGAAAGGAAGGAATATTTTGAGTTTTGTATGTTCTCTATTTTTTAAAATTAAAACTGCACCCAATGATGCAAGTACTAAACCTAATTCAAGTGGTTGATGAGACCATGAAATTAATCCATCAATTCCAAATAGATCGTGTGATAATGAATCGCCAAAACCTGAAACTATTTGTAATATAGAACCAATAATTACAAGTTTAATTCCAGTTTTTAGAGAGCCTTTAACTGATTTTCTAATAATTAACATACTGCCCATAATTGCAGCACATGTAGTCATTGAAACTCCAAAGTATACTACAATATGTGATGGACTCCAGAAAAATTCTGGCTCTTTTTGAAGATGTGAAATTGCATCCCAAAATCCTGCTGAAACAATAACAATGGGTCCAATTACTGCTAAAATTGAAACAAGTGATACAAGCGTGCTAGATTTTGCAATTTTTGAATTGGAAAGTCTTTGAATTAATTTCATTTTGTTTCTTTGATATTATTAGAGTATTTGAAATATTGTAAAGATGTCAATTAGAGAAATTTAACGACATGACTAATTTTATGAATTAACTATATTAGATGAAACATTATACAAAAAACATGAGTCCAGGAATAGGATTAATGAAAAGACGTCTAGAAAAAGAAAAAGATGCCATAGTATTAGGAATTTCAGGAATTGCAAAAAAATACGATGTCGAACCTGAAGATATCAAGACTCTAGAAACAAAGTATCATGATGATGCTGGAGATTGGTATGTTGCATTAGGGTGGGATGAGAAAAAAGCAATTGTACAAATGGATTCAGTTCTAGGAACAATAACAGAAATAAAAGAAATTTAAAAAGAAATTTTAAATTTTAAAATCAGAACTCATAATATTTGAAATTCTAATCAACATGGTATACCTTACTTTATCACTGTCGTTAATTCCACTTGAGTGAATCGTATTAAAATGATTAATTAATAGATCTCCGGCGTTTGTTTCAGCATATACAGTATCATATTTTTTAGTTATTTCTTCAGAAATTATAGATCTCTTATTCTTCATATTAATTTCATCTTCAAAATATTCATCATGTTTAACATATCCTAATTCATGAGATCCTTTTTTTACACATAAACATCCATGTTCTTTTTTACAATCAAAAATTGGGATATTGAGAACTATGGATGTTGATTTCGATATTTTTGTATCATAATATCCACTTTCCTGATGCCATGGTAAACTAAATCGTTTTTGTTCAGCACCATATTTAGCAGGCAAATCTACACGCAAAAATTGTGCAGTAAATACTAAATCTTTTATGCTATCGGCATTAACAAACTCTTTCATAATATCAACAAATTTTTGATTTGAACAAAATTGAAGAAAAACAACTGATGAGTTTAGTTCATCAACAACATGTCTCATATGTTCATGATTTATTGATTTTAAAGATAAAATTCCTTTATGAGGAATTTCTTCTGGGTTTAATTTTTTGATCTTTTCAAGTACATCCTTATCTATTTTAGATGCTTCATTAATTATCAATCTTTCAATTAATTCCACCATAGTTCTTAATTCATCATTTGAGAAAAATTTTGGTAAAATAACATATCCATTTTTTGAAAATTCGTTAAAAATTTCGTCCAACTTATTCAACTCGTGCATAAGATGACATTGTTGCAAATTCTAATCTTTCAAGTTTGATATTTGAAATTCCCAATTCTTCCATTAATGCAACTGTTTCTCCGGGATAATCTGGATGATTTAATTCATCAAAACAAATCAAGCCCCCTCTTGGTACTCTATGAATCAAGAGTTTTAGTGCATCTTTAGTTGGTTTGTAGAGATCCAGATCCAAATATAATAAAGAAATGATCAAATGAGGATTTTTTTTCAAATATTTTGGCAAAGTTTTTGAAATATCTCCTTTAACTAATTCTACCTTTCCCATGTGGCCTAATACACGATTTTTATCATAGAGTTCTATCGATTTTTGTAATATTTCATAAGAATCAAAACTTAATCCTCCTTTTTTCATATGTGTTGCATTACTTGATTTATCTTGTTGACTAGGTTCGGTAAAACCTTCGAACGTATCAAATCCAACAATTTTTCTTGTATAATGATATCCTTCAAAAATTGAACAAAAATGTGCAAATGACATTAATCCAGATCCATCTGCAACTCCGCATTCTAAAATTGAACCAGGGATTTTTTTGATCATCTTAAATAATTCATATCTTTCAAGAAACCAACTGATTCTCTGTCTAAATGTTAATACAGGGAAATTTTTAGCTTTTTGAGTTTCAGACCAGTTCAATGATTTTAAAAATACTTCTAAATCAGAATGAAAATTCAACATATCTTGAGTATTTCTAGATTTTTCGATATTTTTTTTAAATTCATTCATTTCTTAATTATTTTTTTCTCAATTAGATATAATCTTATTGTATAAAATCAATTTTAAAATATTCAGTTTTACAATAGGGATTTTTTGATAATTCTTAGATTAAAAATATCAGGTAGGGTATAACAATTTCAAATTAAGACAATTAGTCATCATACAAGAAATAAAGAAATTTAATAATCAAATTTCTTGATAATAATATGACTAAAGCAATTGTTCTAGGAGGATCTAGAGGAATAGGAAAAGCAATTTCAAATGCACTTATTTCAATTAAAATTGATGTTACAGCTTCTTCAAAAAATGATATTGATACCTCTAATTTAGATAGTGTTAAAAAATATGTTGAAAAATATCAAGATACAGATATTCTGATTTTAAATACAGGCGGACCGGAACCAAAACAATTCTCATCAATCACCATAGATGATTGGAATAAGTATCACAATCAGTTGTTTGTAGGATTTTGTTATATTTTACAAAATCTAAAAATTAAAAAAGATGGTTATATTTTTTTGATTAGCTCAAGTGTGATAAAAGAGCCAAATTCAAAATTAATAATTTCATCTGCATATCGTGCAGCATTTTCGGAAGTTTTTAAAGTTCTAAGTAAAGAATATGCTGAAAAAAATATTAGTTGTATAAATATTGCACCAGGTCCAATTAATACTGATAGAACTCTTGAATTAGTAGACAATATAGAAGAAATAGAAAAAACATTACCAATGAAAAGATTAGGAAAACCTGAAGAAATAGGAAATTTTGTTAAAAGTATTATTGAAAATAATATAAAGTATCTATCAGGAGTAATCATAAATTTCGATGGGGCAAATTCTAATCATATTTTCTAAAAATTATTTAGGAAATTTCTTAATGTAAGAAACATTATAAAGAAAAATAATTTTAGATAGCTATATGATTAAAATTCCAGATTTCAAAAAAGCTTTTGAATATGAAAATAATTTTTATTTATCATGCAATTCTCTTCGGATAGGGAAATTTTTAGCTCATTTTGAATTATACAATATGGCAAAGAAATCAACAGGTGAAATTGTTGAATGTGGAGTTTTCAAAGGTGCATCTTTATCGAGGTTTGCAATGTTTAGAGAACTATTTGAAAATAAAGACAATCGTAAAATTATTGGTTTCGATATGTTTGGAAAATTCCCTAAAACAAAATTTAAAGCAGATTTTAAAAAAAGAAATAATTTCATCAGTACAGCAGGAGAACAAGGAATATCTAAAGAGCAATTAATCAAAATTTTGAAAAATAAAGGAATATACAAAAACATTGATCTTGTAAAAGGTGATATAACAAAAACAGTTCCAAAATATTTAGAAAAAAATCCTGAATTACGTATATCTCTACTAAATTTGGATACAGATATTTACGAACCGGCTGTAACAATTTTAGAAAATCTTTATCCTAAAATTGTGAAGGGGGGAATATTAGTTCTAGATGATTATGGAGTATTTCCAGGTGAAACAAAAGCTGTAGATGAATATTTTAAAAATCAAAAAATAAAAATCCAGAAATTTTCTTATTCAAAAACACCATCATATATTATAAAATAACTTATTATTTTTTGAATTCAACATTTGGTGTATCTTGTTGACCTGCAATTGCAATTAAGCCTCCTTCTCGGAGTTGTTGTAATAATTGCATTACTTCTTTTTCTACTTGTTTTCTTTGTAATCCAGTTTGTTGAGCAAATACTTCTACCAGGTCTGTAACTTTACGTTGACCATTACATGATTTCCAAAAGTCAACAATTGCTTGATTTACCATAAATCCTTGTTCATGTTCATTTGCTAATACCATTGAACCGTCTTCTTGTTGCACTAATTTTCCTACACCTTGAGGTAATGCAGTTTCATAATTAATCGGAGCAGGCGTATTCATTGCAGCTCCCATATTTTTGATTTTTAATTTTCCTTCTTCAGTCATTTTATCCATTGACCACGCAGGTTCCCATACAATATCAATTTTAACATTATTTACGCCAGGAACTTTTTTAGCAAATCTTGTTGCATCTTCAACTAAAGTTTCATGCAAAGGACAACCTTGTGTTGTCATTGTCATTTTAATATTAACATCATTATTTTCAGCTACATCAATCCCGTAAATTAAGCCCATTTCTACAATATTCAACGGGACTTCAGGATCCATGCATTGTTTAAGAGATTCCTCAATTGCTTGTGGAGAAACAGTACTCATATTGTAAACGGCAGTTTGAAAAACAATAAAAACTTTCTAATTATTAGCTTGAAATAATTTTTGGATTGATTCCTCAAATGGAGCTGCAGCCACGCCTTTTTCGGTTATAATACCTGAAATTAATTCGGGAGGAGTCATATCAAATGCAGGATTAATTACGCCTATGTCATCAGGGGCAGTTTTTTTCTCACCTATACCAGTAACTTCACTACCTTTACGCATTTCGATTATTACGTCTTCAGCCCTGGTTTTCAAATCAATTGTAGATAGTGGTGCAGCAACATAAAATGGAATTCCATGTTGTTTCGCCATAGTTGCTACTTGGTAAGTTCCTATTTTGTTAAACACATGCCCAGTTTTTACAATTCTATCAGCACCAACTACAACTTTATTCACCAAACCATTAGCCATCGAATATCCGACTGCGGTATCAGGAACTAAACTAACATCAAATCCATCATGTTTTAATTCAAATGCAGTTAATCGAGAACCTTGTTGTATCGGTCTAGTTTCAGTTGCAATAACTTTTACATTTTTTCCACTCTCTCTAGTTGCTCGAATTACACCTAATGCAGTTCCATATGCTACAGTAGCTAATGCACCAGCATTACAATGAGTCATGATAGTGTCATTATCATTAAAAAGAACAGAGCCATTCTTTCCCATTGCTTTGTTAATATCAATATCTTCATCTGCCATTTTTTTAGCTGTAGAAATTACAATTTCTTTAATTTGTTCAACTGAATCTCCAGTCTTTGCAACATTCATAATTTTTTCAAGCCCCCACCCTAAGTTTACTGCAGTAGGTCTAGTTGCAAAAAGAATTTTTCTTGCAGATTCCAAATCTGAGAGTAATTCTTCTTTTGTTGTAGCTTTACTTTGTAATGCTGCTAATCCCAATCCAAAAGCTCCAGATACTCCAATAGCTGGAGCACCTCTAACTATCAAAGTTTTGATAGCATTGGCAACTTGATTAAAATCATCATATTCTACAAACACGAGTTCATTAGGAAGTTTGGTTTGTTCAATCATGATTACTTTGTTGTCTTTCCATTCTACAGTTCTCAGAGAAGAATCAATATGAATATCTGAAGTTGACATTTAGTAATTCACATATATTTTAGCCTTATTTATAATAATTTTATTTATTCTGAATACAAATAGAAAGTTCATCATTTGCTTTACAGACTTCACAATAATGATTCCATTTTGTACTATGTTTCCATTGAGGTAAACCGGTTTGTTCATATCGCTGATGTGCCCATTGGAGCATTCTGCGAGTGTCATGAGTATACATGAACTGTTTTAGAGCAAATAATTCAGGAATTGTAAAATATTTACTGACCGTAGCAGTGTATTGAAATGCATCACCACATTCTTCCATGAAAGTATTCATAGCATCTAATTTCCATTTTTTTACAATTTCTTCATTCACACTATACTTGCCCTCAGAAACTAATCTTAATCTTTCATCATACTGTTGTAAAATGAAATCTTTATTGTCATAAAAAATTGGACTGCCCACATATGGAGTACAAATGAAAGGATCTATTACTGCCCCATTTTGAATCCAAAAGTCAAGACTTTCCATTAGATCATCAATATTTTCATGAGGATTTCCAATCATAAATGTAGAAATAGGTGTTAAGTTATTTGCTTTAATTGTGTCAATAGTTTTTTGGAGATGTTCTCTAGTTTGGCCTTTTTGAATATCTTCTTTTAAAACTTTGTCAGATGCTGATTCAAAACCAAAAGAAATATAGCTACAACCCGCTTCTTTCATAGTTTTTACAATTGCAGGTTTGGTTGCAACACTAGGTGCATCACCTAGAGTTCCCCATTTGACAGATTCATGCAATCCTTCTTTAATATAGAGATCACAAAATTCTTGAGTCCATTTTAAATTACTGGTCATATTTTCATCGACGGCCATAAAGAAATCAATGTCTAGTTTTTCTTTTAAAAATTTTACATTGTCTACTGCATATTTTGCAGAAGGCCATCTTGCAGGTAATTGAAAAGTATCATTTTCTTTATCTGAAATTCTAACTAATTTTTCACCTTCCTTTCTATTTCCATCACCATAAATATTTTGTAAATCAATTCTAGACATTCCATTATGTGAACAAAAAGTGCATCCTCTTGGACATCCTCGTTCCCATACTGTTGATAGTCTTCTTTTAGAATTGTAAGCCTCAACTGAATAAGGTAAGGAAGAATATCTGAAATAAACATCTAATTCCAATAAATCATATGATGGATATGGAATGGTATCAAGATCTGCTATTAATGCTCTAGGAGCTGTAAAAGTAAAATTTTCTTTTTCACTTAAACACAATCCATTAATTTTTTGAAAATCTTTTCCTCCATTGTTTACTTCATCATATAATTCAGAGAAGGTTTCTTCACCTTCACCAATACATATCATATCTAATTCTGGAACTAACTCCAAAATTTCTATAGGGTTATAACTGCTCCAACCTCCTCCACCTACAAAAACAGACTCAGGACAATAATGTCTAATAATTTTAGATAGTTGTTTAATTCTTCCATAAGTACTCGTTAAACCACCAATACCTATCAAATCCCATTTTTCAGAAGAAATTTCTTTAGAGATTTCAGAGTCGGGAACAAATTTTCCATCATAATTCATTCTGATTGCATTTAAATCTAAAATTGCTACCTGCCCCCCTTTTTTTTCCACAATTGCTGCAAGGATTCCTGCCCAAAATGGAATTGTGGTAGGGTTACTATCTAATCTAATTTCTGGAACTACAAACAAAACTTTCAAATCAGTTTTAGATAAAAAATTTAATATTTAAACTAATACAGATTTTGATTTAATTATTTTTGAAATTTTGTTAAAAAATCAATAAATTTCATTGTTTCAATATTTTTTCCAAAAATAGAACCACCTTCAGTGGCATTAATTGTTTTTACCCATGAGGGAGATCTTGAAATAAATTCAATAAATGCAGTTCTGTAAAATTGAAAAATTGGATCTAAAATACAATTTGAATTAAGATCAGGGTTATGTATGATAGGAAACAATTTTTTGAATTCTTCTGAGTCATGATCCAACTCAATTGAATTTGTAGATGTAATTTCATTATTGGATAAAGTATGTGATAGAATTAAATCCCAAGGATCATCTTCCTCCCACCCATGATTTATTCCAATCAGACCAACATTACTACATTTTAAAATTTTCCAGGAAACAAACCAAGAAGAAGTACCAACATTTCCACCTGTTTGAATTGCAGGTAATCCTTTCAAATGTTTTTTTGTACGTACTATTCGTGCGGAAATTTGGTTAAAGGATTTTTGTCCTTCATTAAGATCAAATAACGAATGAAACCAATGAATTTTCATTCCTGAATTTCTTGCTCTATTAACAACATTTGGATCAGCAATTGTTGTAAACAATGCCTTTATTCTTGAACCGTATTCATCAATTATCGAATGATCATAAAATTTCTTTATTGGTAGATAAGGATCTATTGTTACCACATAAAAATTTGGAAACTTATCAGGAGTAATTCCAGATTTTAAAACATCTGCAAGTTTTCCATCACAGCAAACTATAGAGCCTTGGAAATTACTTTCAGATAATAATTTTAAATGATCATGTTTCTTAATAGATGGGCCTCTACCGATTACTATAGCAGAATTTTTTTCTATTGAATTATTATTATCAAGATTTAATTCTCCTGCAGAATTTTCTTTCCAAATATTTTCTAAATTTGAACCAAAGTTATCAACCCAATTTTCAAAAAATTTGTATTGTTCATTTTTGATAGAATTTTCTATATATTTTTGAAAATTTTGAGCCTCAGACAATTAGTATTTTGGTACATCGAAGCAATAAATAAAATCTTCTTATTTGTTAAAACAATTAACATTATAATTACTTAATATCAAAGAATTAATTGAAACTAAATGGATAGTAATTCTAATGGATAATGTGATTGTTTATGGAAATATCTAAAAATACTTTAATTAAAATTAACGAAGAAGAAATTGGGTTTGGTAAACCAGCATATATTATTGCAGAGATAGGAATTAATCATAATGGTAATATAGAAATTGCTAAAAAATTAATTGATGCAGCAGTCAATGCAAATGCAAATGCAGTAAAATTCCAAAAAAGGGATTTAGAATCATTATATAAAAAAGATGTTTTAGATAATCCAAATATAGATAGTCAAGGATTAGAAATTTTACTTGATGTATTAAAAGAAGTTGAATTTGATAAATCACAGTATGAAGAAATAATAAGTTATTGTAAAAAATCTAAAATCACTTTTTTGTGTACTGCATGGGATAAAAATAGTGTAGATTTTCTTGAAGAGTTTGATATTTCTGCATATAAAATTGCTTCAGCAGATTTAACAAATTTTCCTTTAATTAAATATCTATGTGAAAAGAAAAAACCTCTAATCATCTCTACAGGAATGTCCACATTAGAGGAAATAGAAAAAACAATATCCTTTGTAAAAAGTAATGATGGAAAATTTATTTTGCTTCATTCAAATAGTACATACCCCTCCCCTATAGAATTATTAAATTTGGAACTAATTCCTGAGCTTAGAAATAATTTTGATGTTCCTGTAGGATATAGTGGTCACGAAACTGGAATAATTCCATCAGTTACTGCAGTAAATTTAGGTGCGGTATTAGTTGAGAGACACATCACATTAGATAAAACAATGGATGGGTTAGATCAGTCAGCATCTTTAGAACCAAATGAATTCATTAGTCTCGTAAAATTCATTAGAGAATCAGAAAAAGCTAGAGGGAATTCAATTAAAAAAATGACTAGAGGAGAAATTCTTCAAAGAGAAGTTTTAGGTAAAAGTTTGCTATGTTCAAAAAGAATTTCTGAAGGGGAAGTATTTACAGAAAATAATATTGAAGTAAAAGGACCTTCAAAAGGTTTGTCACCTCAATTTTATTATAAAATTCTTGGCAAAAAATCTACTAGGAATATAAATGTGGGAGATTTTTTACAAGAAAGTGATTTGTAATGATTTTAGGAATGAAAGTAAGAAAACATGATTTAGTGGACATGTTAAAATTTAATCCATCCATTCTTGAGTTTCATTTTTCAGATAGTGATTTAAATTTAGAATTAAATGGGAATTTTAATCAACAATTAATTGTACACTGTTATGAATATTTTGATAGAAAATTATTAGATATCACAAATAATAAAGAAACAAATCAAATTCATTCAAAAGAAAAAACATTAGAATTAATTCAAATGGCAATAGATAAAACAAAATCATTAGAATCACAATTTATAGGAAAACCAACAATGATTCTTCATCCAGGAGGTTATTCATTAAATGAAATATCTGAAGAAAAATCAAATGAAATGAAATTACAGATTTCAGAATCGATAAAAAGTCTAGACTTTAATGGAATAAATTTTCTTTTAGAAAATATGCCACCTTATGCTTGGTTTTTTGGAGGTAGATGGCATAGTAATACATTTTTGAGTGCTGATGAAATGGTAGATTATTGTAAAAAAACAGGATTAAAGGTATGTTTTGATTTATGTCATTCTCAGTTATATTGTAATAAAAATAATAAATCATTAATTGATGAGCTAGAGAAAATTGGACCATATGTTGAACATTTTCATTTATCTGATGCGGATGATGTGGATGGAGAAGGTCTACAAATAGGTGAAGGAAATGTTGATTTTGAAAGAATTATTCCTATGCTCAATAAATTTAATGGTAAGAGTTTCGCTATAGAAGTATGGAAAGGACATGAACAAGGTGGAAAAGGATTCAAATTCTTCCTTGATGAGATTATTAAAAGAGGATTATTGGTAAATTGACAAATGCTTTAATTTTTGGATTAACTGGTCAGGACGGTTCGTATTTAGCAGATTTTTTATTAAAAAAAGGATACAATGTTTTTGGCACATTTAGAAGAACCAGTCATAAATGCTTTGAACGACTTGATGAATTAGAAATTTTTGATGATGTCACTAGAATCAAAGCAGACATTACAGATTCTACTTCGATTCAAGAAGCAATTAGATGGGCAAAACCAGATGAAATTTATAATTTAGCTGCACAATCTTTTGTGGGAGCATCATTTTCACAACCAGTGCTAACTGCAGATACTACTGGATTAGGAACTCTAAGAATTTTAGATTCAATTAGACTAAATTCTCCTGATTCTAAATTTTACCAAGCATCATCTAGTGAAATGTTTGGTAATTATGATGATAAGAAAGATGAATCATCACCATTTATTCCTAGAAGTCCATATGGAGTTGCAAAAGTTTTTGCACATCATATGACAAATCATTATAGAGAAGCATATGACATTTTTGCATCTTGTGGAATTTTGTTTAATCATGAATCTCCACTAAGAGGAATAGAATTTGTTACTAGAAGGATAACATATCATCTTGCAAGAATAAAGTTTGGAAAAGATAAAAAATTCTCACTTGGAAATATAAAAGCAAAAAGAGACTGGGGATTTGCTGGTGATTATGTTGAAGCAATGTGGTTAATGTTACAACAAAAAGAACCTGATGATTTTGTGATATCTACAGGTGAATCTCATTCAGTTGAAGAATTTCTTAATATTGCAACAGAAGCAGCAGATTTAGGGGATTGGCACGATTTTGTTGAAATACAAGAAAAAAATCTTCGACCTACAGATATTGAGGAATTATTAGGAGATTCCTCAAAAGCAAAGAAAAAATTAAATTGGAATCCAAAAGTATCTTTCAAAGAGCTAGTAGAAATGATGGTAAAACATGATTTAGAATATTTCAGTAATTATTACAAATCATAATAAAATAATTAGAGTTCATCTATACCTAATTCATCATCTTTATTGTCAGATCTGTAAACCATAAAGGAACCTTTTGCACCACTTTTAAGAATAAATTCTTCAAATTCTTCTTTAGTAAGATCTTTTCTATTATCATTTTCTATATTTTGATTCTTTATTGTTTTAGATTCATTTCGAAAATTTGTTTTCAATAACTGTTATGCTTTGAATTAATATTTAAAATTATTTATTATAAAAAATTATAAAGTATTTTTAGTGTAAAAATGTAGAAACATTATGACAAATCCTAAATGTATTTTATGTCATAAAAGCCTAAAAATAATTATTTCAAAACAAGTAAGAGATTCAAAAAAGCATAAAGTAATGAAATGTTCAAAATGCAAACATATTCAATTATACCCCATTCCATCAATTGCAGAAGATGAATTATTTTATGATAAAAATCTTCAAGAAAAAAATGTAAAATATACAGGTACAATTAAAGAAATTAAAAAGAAGGGGATTTCAGATTTAAAAAGAAGGGTTAATTTCATTAATGGAATTACTCCCAAAAATGGTAAAATTTTGGAAATTGGTTCAGGATATGGATTTTTTTTAGAGGAAATGAAAAAATATAATTTTGATGTTACTGGAATAGAAATATCAAATGATCGATTAAAAATTGCAAAGAAAATAACTAAATCAAAAATTTTAGATGTCAACATAATGGAAAATAATTTGAAAATTGGAAAATTTCATACCATTGTTTTGTTTCATGTCCTTGAACACATTTCAAATTTAGATAGATTTTTGAAAAATATTAAAAACATGTTGTTAAAAAATGGAAAAATTGTTATCGAAGTACCAAATTTCGATGATTATCAAATAGATATCAATAGTGCATATAAAAAATGGAATTTGCAAAGAGCACATATTCATTATTTTACTCCAAAAACTCTCAAAGATGTTTTAAATAAAAACGGATTAAAGAATGTGAAAATAATTGGAGTTCAAAGATATGGATTAGGAAATATGTTTAATTGGAAAATTAATTCAAAACCACAATTAAAAGATCCAATGTTTAACTTTAATGAAAAATATGAACAAATAGAGACTAATTATAAGGAATTTCTTCAGAAAAAATGTATTTCAGATACTATAATCTCAATTTCTACTAAATAGTTTTTATTAATTTTTCAGCAAAAAATAAATCAAATTTTGTATCTATATCAATAGATTCAGATTCTTTCATTTCATACATTCCAATTTTACCAGAAATTCTACAATTACTCTTTAAAAATGAGGAATATTTTGTGATGTAAATTGCACCATTTTCAACAAATTGAGTTTTCATACTCTGACGATTCGGTCTATTTTTTGGATCATAGTTTTTTGGGATAGCCAATTGCTTTTTTTCTTCCCAAAGAAAATAATGTGATTTAAAACCACTTAAAACAGAATCAAATTTTCTACTTTTAAAAAAACGTAGAGCGGATCTAACATGATATGCAGTCCTAAGTGGAGAAGTATTTTGTAAAAGAATTATCACATCAGGTTTATAATTTTCATGTTTATTCAAATATTTTAGAGTATGATTCATTACAGGTTCTAAAGAGGTTTTTGAATTTGAGAGATTTTTAGGTCTTTTAATATATTGAATTTTATATTTTTTTGCAAAAGAAATAATTTTATCATTATCAGAGGACACAATTATTTTCATAGTAACGTTTGAATCAAGCGCAGATGAAATGGTATAATGTAGCAAGGGTTTGTGTGCTAATTTTACTAAATTTTTATTTTTTATTCCTTTTGAGCCACCTCTTGCAGGAATAATACATAAGATCTCCATACAATTTTAGAAAATAATTAACGTATAAGTGATATCTTGAGTTTATTTTTAAAAAATGGTTAAATTCACATTAACTATTATAATCAAAAAAATAACATGCAATAATTGATTTCTAAAGAAATTTTAAAAAAATATGATACAAAAAATATGCATTTAGTATATGAAGAATGGCCAGAAATGGCAAAGAATGCATTTGAAGATAAGTATGAAAAATATCAATCAGATCAAATAGATCACATTGTTTTTTCTGGAATGGGAGGTTCTGGAACTCTTGGAGATATTTTTGCTGCAATCCTATCTAAAACAAAAATTCATGTTTCAGTTGTAAAAGGATATTTACTTCCTAAAACTGCAGGAAAAAATACACTTGTGGTATGTACTAGTATTTCTGGAAATACCATAGAAACTTTAACAGTTTTGAATCTTGCAAAAAAAAATAATTGTAAAATTTTGGCATTTAGTTCTGGTGGTAAAATGGAAGAATATTGTAAATCCAATCAGATTGAATTTAGAAAAATTAATCAAACTCATTCTCCACGAGCATCTTTTCCAACGTTTTTGTATTCAATGCTAAATATTTTAGAATATGTATTACCATTAAAAAAAGAAGATATTTTTGAATCAATAAATTTATTAAAAAAATTAAAAGTGGAAATTTCAAATAATAATTTAACAGAAAAAAATCCAGCTATAAATTTAGCTGAATGGATCACAGAAATACCAATTATTTACTATCCTTGGGGATTACAAGCTGCTGCAATTAGATACAAAAATGCTCTTCAAGAAAATACAAAAATGCATGTAATAACTGAAGATGTGATAGAAGCATGTCATAATGAAATTGTTTCTTGGGAAAAACAAAAAAAATTCAAACCCATACTTATAGAGGGATCTGATGACTATGAAAAAACAAAAGAAAGATGGGAAATTGTTAGAGAATATTTTATGAAAAATAATATTGATTTCAAGACAATTAATACTGTTAATGGAAATATTTTATCAAAATTAATTAATTTGATTTATCTATTTGATTATTCATCGATTTATTCTGCGGTCAAATTAGAAATTGATCCTTCTCCTGTTAATTCAATTGATTATATCAAATCAAAATTAGATTAAATCATCATAATATCGAATTTTCTGCTGAAATAAGAGAAGATTCATCAAGTTTCTGAGTTATTTTACAATTATTTCCTATTATAGAATTTGTTAATGAATTGTTTCCAGATATTTTACAATTTTTCATTATAATGCTATTTTTAATTGAGGAATTTTGAATTGTGCAATTATCACCTAAACTCACATAAGGTCCAAGTTTGACATTGGGGCCAATTTTACAATTATTTCCAAGTATTACAGGTCCAATTAGTTTAGATTCTGTTGAAATGGAAACGTCTTTACCGATTATTATTTTATTATTTTTATCCATTTCTTGTTCAGAAATTAATTTTGTACTAATTCCTAACGTATCTAAAATTAATTTATGAGCATCCAATATATCATCAGGAGTACCAGTATCCTTCCACCAACCAGTAACTAATTCAAATCCAATTTGTTTTCCACTTTCTAATAATAATTGTAAAGCATCAGTAACCTCCAATTCACCTCTCCAAGAAGGTTTTAATTTTTCTATAATATCAAAAATTGTAGGAGTAAAAAAATATATTCCAATTACAGCCAAGTTTGAAATTGGTTTCTTAGGTTTTTCAACAATATTTACTAGTTTGTTATTCTTTAATTCAGCTACACCAAAACTAGAAGGATTATCTACTTCTACTAACAATATTAAACTTTCAAAATCAGATTTTTCAAAAGTGGTTCCTAAATTTCCCAAACCTTTTCGAAGAATATTATCTCCAAGATATACTACAAATCTATCATTTGCTACAAACTCTTTACACAGACTAATTGCATGTGAGATTCCTTTAGGTTGATCTTGATAAACATATGTGATATTTACTCCAAATTTAGAACCATCTCCATAATAATCGCGAACTTTTTCGGGAAAGACATCTCCTATTATTATTGCAATTTCAGTAATTCCCAAATTTTTTAGATCTTCTAGTGCATATTGAGACATTGGTTTGTTCGCAATAGGTATTAGTTGTTTTGGCCCAGAATCAGTTAGAGGTTTTAATCGAGTTCCATGACCACCATGAAGAATTATTCCTTTCAATTTAATCTAATTTATTTTTGTACCAATCAATAGTTAAATCTAATCCTTTATCAAAATTCATAATAGGTTTCCAATTCAAATCTTTTTTACTTTTATTGGAATTCAGACTGTATCTAAAATCATGACCTAATCTATCTGTTGTATATTTAATTAAAGAATGTGATTTTTTTAGCTTAGACAATATTTTTTTAACAATGAAAATATTGTCTACTTCATTGGAACCTGAAAAATTGTAGGAATGTCCTTTTTTTCCTTTCTGAAATGCTTTAAAAATTCCTTCAGTATGATCATCTACAAAAATCCAATCACGGATATTTTTTCCAGTTCCATAAATGGGGATTTTTTTATTTTTTAATGCAAGAAAAATTACTTTGGGGATTAATTTTTCTTCAAACTGTCTTGGCCCATAATTATTTGTACAACGAGTAATAACTATATCAGAATCATAAGTATTCACATATGATTTTACAAGCATTTCAGCAGCAGCTTTAGATGCTGCATAAGGATTTGAAGGGTTTAATGGATCAATTTCTATTGCACTTCCTTTTCTCAAACTTCCAAAAACTTCATCAGTGGAAATTTGGATCAATTTAGTAGGGTATTTTCTTATAGATTCTAAAATAGTGTATAATCCCATTATATTTGATTGAATGAAAGGTTTGGGGCCAGAAATACTACGATCAACATGAGATTCTGCAGCAAAATTGAAAACAACGTCACATTTTGAAACAAGTTTATCAATAATTTTTTGATTATTGATATTACCTTTTACAAATTCATAATTTTTGTAATGCTTTAATTTTAAGAGATTTTTTTTATTTGAACCCGTAAATTGTGCATCTAAATTAATAATTTTTGCAGATGGATCTTTCTCTATTAATTTGAAAATAAAATTACTTCCTATAAATCCTAGACCACCAGTAATAAAAAATTTCATAAATCAATCATGAATTAGATATATTTATGAATTTAAAAATTGGAACAGTATTTTCAATAGAATATCCTTTTATAATAACTCAGAAAAATTATTTTGTTGAAAGTAGATGAAATAGATTTTGTGATACTTGAAAAACATCAAACAAAAGATATTGTTGATGGGCATGAAAATGGAGTTTTAACAGTAATTTGGAGAGATTGGGATAAAATTATTCAAAAAGAACCAAAAATGATCTATACATCATTAGTTCATCCAAATGAAACTAAAGGACCACATCTACATCATCATAGAACAAGTTTCTTTGTATGTATATCAGGAAAAGTAATGTTTGTAATAAAAGATAAAGATGGAAAATATCATGAAATAGAATCTAGTGAAGAAAAACCCACATTGATTCAGATTCCTAAGGGTATTCCATCTGCTCACATCAATATTTCAAGTCAAAATTCAATTGTTCTTACAATTGCAGATGTATCTTGGAAACCAAATGATAATGAAATGGAAAATGTCTCATTCGAGAATTACGAGTGGAATAAATGGGAAAATTAAAGATTTATTTGTTTTTTTAGTAAATTAAATGATTCATCTAAAGAAAGAAATTGAAATCCTGTATTAGTTAATTTTGAGGAATTTAGGCATTTATTATTAGCAGTTTTGACAGTTCTGCCTAATTCAGTATTTGTAGTTGGAGAAATCAAATCTGAATTTAATCCCAATGATTTTGCTAATTTAGTACTAAATTCAAATCGGTTAATATTGAATGGGGGAGATGAATGAAAAATTCCCTGTTGTTTAGTTTTAATTAAATGTAGAATTGAACTAACTAAATCATCAACCAGTATTGGAGTGCTAATTTCATCAGTAATTATTTTTACTGACTCACCAGACTTGAGTTTCAAAATTAACCAGTGTCCAAAATTTAGCTGCTTTAAAGAACTGGTTTCTTGAATTACTAAATGATTTGGTAACCAACCATATAGAACGCTAACCCGTATAATTAAATTTTGATCAAATTTAGAAACAGCCTTTTCTCCCCTTAACTTACTTTTACCATAATTATTGATTGGATTTGGAATATCAGATTCAATATAAGGAGTAGATTTTTTTCCATCAAAAATAGAATCTGTTGAAATTTGAATTAATGGAATTTTTAGATCATTTGTGAAATTAGATATTGATTCTAAAAAAACAGAATTAATTTTTAGAGATTCTTCATAATTTTTTTCACAATAATCTACATTGTTTATCCCTATAGAATTAACAATATAATCAGGAGATTCATTTTGAATTATGTCAGTTATTTCTGAAAAATCTCTAACATCAATTTTATGTTGATTTGCAAATTTTATTTCAGGATTTCTAAAATTATAGGTTCCAGATATTTTAAAATCATTTTTTGCTAGATTTGCTAGTTTAAATCCAGACAGACTCCCTAATCCTAAAATAAATAGTTTTTTCATATTTATATTGCAAACTCCTAAGTAAAAAAACTAAAGGTAATTATTTTTTTAATCTAAACATAATGTATGGAGCTTTTTCCATAGAATAAGTCTGTTCCAATTTTAATAATGATCTAAAAAGAGTAAAGAAAATTTCAACCCACTCTTTTTTAATTGCTCCTCTTTTTTCTAAAGTTAAATTATCAGACATTTGGATTAATAAATGAGAAATAGGTCTTAGACCAATATTCCATATATCTAATAGTAGTTTATTTGGATAAACACTCTTTATTTCTGCAATTGTAAAATTGGAATTTTCCATAATTTCTTTCCATTCAGAAAATGTCTTTAAACCTGGGCTTGTTTCACGTCTTTTACGATCAAGAATTGTGATAGCTTCTTCAGATAAAATATTTTGTAAATCATCTAATGTTTCATAAAAATAAGGAGTTGCTAATTCTAAAATTACTTCCCCTCCAGGTTGTACAATTCTATAGATATCATCGATTAATGCTGCACTATCATTCACCCAATAAACAGAATTACTATAGATAGTCCGAAATGAATTATTATCAAATGGTAAAGGTAGTTGATTATTATCATGTACCAAGAGATTTTTGTATAGATCTAATTTTGATGCTTTATCAATTAGAGATTGTTTCCAATCAATTCCATAATCAATCTTGATTATAGGTTTTTTCAAAATTGGAACGGAATAGTTATCATCAATATGATTATAGATGTCAACAAAATTGGAATGTGTAAAATTATTTGATTTCGTAGATTGAAAATAATCAAAATCTGGATCTAATTCTCCTCCTAAATGAAGAAATGTAAATAATCCATCTCCACAACTAATATCTAGAGATGGAGACTCAAATGGAATATGTGAATATGCATCGCTTTTGAAGACACCTAAAAGGGCATTTTCAGGACGAAGCCAAAGTAAATTTAAGAAATTTTTTAATTTTTCATCAGATAAAGTCAAGGAAATAATGATACAATTAACTAAATAAAAATATTGTTAGTTCAAAAAGAGAATTAAAATACACATATGAAATAAAATTAGTGTATATGATTATAGTATATACTAAACCAAGACATATTTCAAAGATTAGTAAATTCCTAGATTCAAAAAATATCAATTATGAAATTTTTACGAAATTGGAATTATCAACTTCTTTAAAAAATGTTGAATTGGGGGTTTCGTATTGTTTTCCTCAGAAAATAGAAGAACCTGAATTATCAAATCCAACAAAAGGTTTTGTAAATTATCATCCTGGCCCATTACCAGAATATAAGGGTCCAAATGAATATCAAGATGCCATTACAAATAAAGAAATTCATTGGGGAGTTACTGTTCATCAAATGACAGAAGAATACGATAGCGGAAAAATTCTTAAATTAAAAAAAATTGATTTACATGAACCTCCAACTTCTGTTGAAGAGTTGGGGGCGTTATCACATTATTTTTTATTTCAATTGTTTAAAGAAACCATTTTAGATATTTGTAAATGAAAAAATTCGATAATTTTTAGTAATTGATTTGTTTTTCTAAAAGATTTTCATCTAGTTTTATTGTAGATAAAATTTTAGTTATTTTTTTAGATGCATTTCCATGACCATAAATGAAGTGGTTTTTGAATTTTTTCTGTTTTGTATTTAGAGCTTTAACAATTGAATCGTAGATTAATGAATGATTGTGAACTGTTACATTAATAATATTTTTTCCACCTTCTCTATTTTCCTGCCTACTTCCGATATTCACTACTGGAATATTGAAATAGCTTCCTTCAATTATACCACTGCTAGAATTTCCCACAAGTACACCACAATGTTTTAAGAGACCTAAAAAATCAGAGCGTGGAATATTTCTATAATTTTTTATGAATGAATATTTTTTTGAAAATTGTTTTTGAATTTTGAATATATCTTCATGTCCAGCATCAGAATTTGGAAAAATTGAAATGGTTGGTTTTTTTAATAGGGAAATAGCTTTCATTGTTTCTAATATTTGAAAATGGGATAGTTTAGTTTGGGTTGTTACAGGATGTTGTAATAAAATAATTTCATCTCCATTTAATGACAAACCAAATTTTTTTTGTAATGTAACTTTTGAAGTAATTTTATTTGCTTTAATTTCATCTATACTCGGAGATCCTGTTAAAAAAACATATTTAGGATTTTCACCTAGTTTTATTATTCGGGATTTACTTTTCTTAGAAACTGCAAAATGGATATTAGAAATTTTTGTAATGGCATGTCTTGTATATTCATCTAATCCAGCACGAGTTTTATCACCTCCATGAATATGTGCATTGATAATATTCATATGATAAGCTGCCAATGCAGAAGCTAAAGCCTCATCTCTATCTCCTAAAATTAAATTAATATCAGGATTAATTTTTTTGAAAACATTGGAAAATTGTTTAATTCCATCACCTAATGCTTTAGCCATATGATATCCAGAATTTCCATTTGGAATCATTTTTATTTTAAAATTAACCTTAAAACCATCATTTTTTATTTCGGATATTGAATTACCAAATTTTTCTGATAAATGCATTCCAGCTACTATTACAAAAAGTTCAAAATTTTTTGATTGTTTAATTTCTTTTAATAATGGTCTTAAAAGTCCATATTCAGATCTAGTGCCAGTAGTGATACAAATTTTTCTTTTCATGATTTATGAAAGAAAATCTCCTTCTTTAATCTGTGGGAAAATATCTAAAATATTATTGGTGATTTTAGAATTTTTTGTACTAAATTTTTTTATTTTTAATGTTCCAAATCCAGTTCCAATAATACAACCTTTAGTATCAATAGATATTATTTTTCCAGGTACGTTACAAACAGTATTAGATAGTTGAGATTTCCAGATGATTAATTCTGATTTTTTAAAATAACAAAATGCTCCAGGGTAAGGCTTTGTAGTTGCTCTAATTAGATTATGAATTGTTTCATTTTTCTCATTCCAATTTATTCGTCCATCTTTTGGTGTTCTTTTTGGCCAATATTCAAGGAATTTAGATTCATCTTGTGTAATTCTTTTTTGGATTCCATCTCTAATTAACAACAAATTCTCATGAATCATTATTTTTCCAATGTTTACCATTTTTTTATATAAATCAGACACATCATCATTTTTAGATATTTGAAATCTTCGTTGATCAAGAATATCGCCATGATCTATATCTTCATCAACATAAAAAAAAGTAAGAGCACTTTCAGGCAAATTTTTTAAAATTGTCCAAGGTAAAGGAGCTCTGCCCCTATATTTTGGGAGTTCTGTAGGGTGTGATCCAATAGTACATATCTTAGGAATAGATAAAATTTCATTTTTGATTATTTGTGACCATCCCATTACGAGAATCAAATCAGGTTTGATTTTTTTAATTAATTCAAGATTAGATTTATCATTAATATTTTTAACTTTAACATTTTTTATTTTGTATTGATTTGTGATTTCGTCAAATGAAGCAAAGTCACTATAAAAAATTTTTTTAGATTCATCATAACTAAAAACTAAAGAAATTTCCCATCCATTTTCTAAAATAGTTTTTAGCAATTCTAAACTATATTCTACTCCACCTATGAAAATTATTTTCATTACATTAATAAAAAATAATAAGTATATATTTAGATGTTAGAAAAAATCATCTCATGGTTTTCTTAGTTGCAGAAATTGGGGTTAATTGGAATGGCGACTTTGATATAGTTAAAGAATTGATAAATAAATCTAAAGAAATTGGATTTGATGCGGTAAAATTTCAAGCATTTAATGGAGAAATTTTAGGTAATAATAAAAATAAAGAAAAACTATTGACAACTTCAATTAATGAGAACAACATATCTGAAATTGATAAAATTGCAAAGTCCAACAATATCGAGTGGTTTTGTACACCAATGTATCCAGATGCAGTTGATTTCTTAGATGATTATGTAAATAAATACAAAATTAGAGTAAGTGATAGTACTACATTATTAGAAAATAAAAAGACAAAATTAATTGAGAAGATTTTTGAAACAAAAAAAGATATTATAATTAGTGTACAAAATAATCCAGAAAAATGTATATTTTATAATGAACAAAATATAAAGTGGCTTTATTGTGTTTCAAAGTATCCTTGTAGTTTAGAAGATTTAGATTTTACAGAAATTAAAAAATATAATGGTTTTTCTAATCATTGTCCAAATTATATAGCTCCTTTAACAGCAGCAATTTTAGGAGCTGAAATAATCGAAGTTCATGTAACAAAAAATCTTAAAGGAGATTTTGCTGACAATAATGTAAGTTTTGATTATGATGGAATGAAAAAAATTGTGGATTCAATTAGATCAACAGAAAAAATTAAAATAAAATCATTCTGAGAAATAATTTAAAATTGAGTAATTGATTTTGATATGGCAGTTTATATTGGAACAAACGATCAAAAAATGAGAATAAAATGAGAATACTCATTACTGGAGGAGCAGGATACTTAGGTTCAATTCTTAGTAGAAAATTGCTAGATAAAGGATATCAAGTTAGGGTAATGGATGCAATGTGGTATGGAAAAGAATCAGTAAATGATTTAATCAAGAATGAGAATTTTGAGCTGATAAATGATGACATTAGGAATTTAGTTTCAACTGTTAAAGCAATGAAAGATGTTGATGCAGTTATTCATTTGGCATCAATAGTTGGAATGCCAGCATCAAATATCGAACCAAAAACTAGTGAGGAAGTAAATTATCTTGCAACAAAAAATATTGCAGAACTTTGTCATTTGCATGGAATTGAGACATATATTTTTGCAAGTACATGTTCAGTTTATGGTTCACAACCTGATGAATTTATTACAGAAAAATCTCCAGTTTCACCTCTAGACTATTATGCCAGACAGAAATTTGTGTCGGAAAGAGCAATTAGCTGGCTAAATAGAGCACCAGTGATTCTCAGATTTGGAACACTTTTTGGATTATCACCAAGAATGAGATTTGATTTGGTGATAAATTTATTTGCTGCACAGGCACTTACTGAAGGAAAAATTACAGTTTTTGGAGGTTCACAATTCAGACCATTTTTACATGTAGATGATGCTGCAGAATCTTTGATTTTTGCTTTAGAAAATAATCTAACTGGAACATATAATGTAATTTCTGAAAATCTTACTATATTACAAGCAGCTGAAAGAATTAGTAAAATAACTGGATGTAAAATCGAGATATCAAATGAGAATGAAGATTTGAGAAACTATAAAGTTTCAGGTGGGAAAATTAACCAGATGGGTTTTACAGCAAAAATGAAAGTAGAAGATGCAGTTAATGAAATTAAAGAAGCAATAAAAACTGGAAAAATTAACAAATTTGATGATGTAAAATATAGTAATTATAAATTATTATTTAATTCAAAAGAAATGCAAGAAAAAGTGTTTATTCAAGGGTTATAGTTTTTATTATTTTCAAAAAAGGAATTTACTGTATCAACTAGATACACTTTTTCTTCAATTGTCATATTAGGATACATCGGTAAAGTTAGAATTCTAGATGAAACATTTTCAGTAACAGATAAGGAATTAGAATCAATGTTCAAATTTTTACTGTAAAAAGGAGTTTTGTGGATTGGTTCAAAATAAATTTTACAAAAGATTTTATTTTTTAGTAAAAACTGATGTAACGAATCACGTATTTTTTGATCAGGTAGTTTAATAGAATACATTTGATAGATATGTGAAAATCCTTCAGGCACATAAGGAGGCTCAATTTCTTCATTTTTTGATATTCTCTGAGTAACATATTGTGCGTTATCTTGTCTTAATTTAATCAATTTGTCTAATTTAGAGAGTTGTGAAATTCCTAAAGATGCAACCATTGTAGACATTCTCCAATTATATCCTACACCTTGATATTCTGAAGAATTTGGATTATCAAAATAATTTTTCCCATCAACACGTCCATGGGAACGAATAAGTTTAATTTTTTCATAAATTTCTTTAGAATTAGTTACTACTGCCCCTCCTTCTCCAGTAGTTAACACTTTGTTACCACAAAAACTGAAGATTGCAGAATCAGACAAAGAACCAACTTTTTTTCCATGAACAGATGCACCTAATCCTTCAGCAGCATCCTCAATTAGAAGTAAATTATTATCTTTTGCAACATCTTTAATTTTTAAAATATCACAAGAAACACCCCCATAATCCATTGGAACGACAGCTTTGGTAGAAGAATTGATTTTATTTTTAATTAATGAAGGATCTAAACCATGTGTTTTATTTTCAATATCAGCAAATTTTGGAGTAGCATTTACAAAACGTGTAGAGTTTGCAGTTGCAATAAAAGAAAAAGAAGGAACAATTACTTCATCTCCGGAACTTATCCCATATGCTAAAAAAGTTGCATGTAAAGCAGAAGTCCCAGAATTTAATGTAATACAATAATCGGTTCCCACATAATCTCTTAATTTGTTTTCAAATTCTTCAATTTCAGGACCAATTGCCCATTTACTTCCACGTTTTATTATTTTAGTAATTGATTGAATATCCTCTTCATCAGTATAAATTTTGTATAAAGGTAATTTCCATTGATTTAATGATTCACTCATTTTTGTTCATTTTAATGAAATATTTTTTTTTTATAAATCCATTCTTTGAAAATAAAAAATTACATGTTTTTAAGCAGTGAATTTTGATACAAAATAATGGAGGTTTTGGCTATAATTCCTGCTAGGGGAGGTTCCAAAGGAGTTAAATTAAAAAATTTGAAAAAGCTTGGGAATAAACCATTAATTGAATATTCAATCAAATCTGCCAAAATTCCAATAATCAATCGTATTGTAGTTAGTACAGATAATGAAAAAATTGCAAAATTTTCAAAATCCTTAGGAATAGAAATTCCATTTCTCAGACCAAGGGGAATTTCGGGGGACAAAGCAACAAATTTCCAAGTAATCAAACATACTCTTAATACTTTAGAAAAAAATGAAGGCTATATTCCAGATGTTGTTGTTCTTCTTCAACCTACATCCCCATTACGACCTACAAATCTAATTGAAAAATCAATTAAATTATTAATCAAAACTAAAGCAACAAGCGTAATTTCAGTTAAACAAGTAAAAACTCATCCATTTTTTTCATTTTCATATAATAAAAAATTTTTACATCCTATCAAAGATAATTTTGAACAATTCAAGAGACGACAATCTCGCCCTACATTATATTTCCCAACAGGCTCCATCTATGTATTTTGGTCAAAAACAATAAAAAAATATGATTCAATGTATGGTCCTAAAACAAAACCAATAATTGTAAATGATGAATATTGGAATATGGATTTAGATTCAGAATTTGATTTTATTTTATGTGAAAATTTATTATTAAATCATAAAAAGAAAAAATCAAAGATATAGAAATTAATCAATTATTTCTTTTATTAATTTAAACGCTTCAGCCTTTTTTAACCCTGATTCAGAACCTCTTATTTTAGATAAAGCATCTAAAAAATCTAATGATCTAGGATGTGGAAATTTTTCTATTTCACTATCATATTTTTTAAAAGATTTAATTTTAAAAATAAAATCTTTTTCAATATTTTCATAAACATTTGGATCAAATTGTATTTTTGAAGAACCAGGAATTTCATAGGAGAAAATTTTTTTCACTGAACTTTTGAAGGGCCTTGCTGCAATTAATACAGAATCATGAACAATTTGATGATCCTTATTCAAATCAGTATTAGTAGGAATATAGACAATTCTAGGATCATATTTTTTTATTATTTTTTCAAATGATTTGTTAATTTCCACATGAGACACTGTGTCTAATTTCATATCAGGGTAATTTAGAAAATCAAAATTTTTTATTCCTAAAATTTTTCCTGCACTTAAACAAGAATTTTTCCTTTTCTGAATCATTTTTTTATTTGAATACTGTGCAGAAGCACCTTCTGTGACTACACACAGTGAAATTGTGTTTCCCTGACCAGATAATTTTTTAATTGTTGCACCCATGCCTAAAACTTCATCATCAGGATGGGCTGCAAAAATAAGAATATTCAATGATTTTTCTTAAATTTAACGTTAAAATGTTTTTTTATCCAAAAGTAAATTATCAGATGATTTTTTAAGTCGATTAAGTAAAATTAAAAAATCTAAATATTTTTTTATATCTACACTCCAAGTTTGGTCTTTAAAAAAATATCTTTCATGTAAAATTCTACTCAAACGTGATAGAAGGGTGATGGATAAAAAATGAAAATAATGGGAAAGTTCATTCGGTTTTAAGGGATTAATTTTATCATATGATTTGAGAAATAATGACATATTAGAAAGAATTTTATGAATATTTTTTTCTCCGTATGAAGAAAATCTAAAACAAGCAAATGCAATATCAATTATTCTAAAATCTTTTCTTAGTAAATTAAAATCAAGAAAACATACCAGTTTATGATTTTTAAAAACTATATTTCCAGGATGTAAATCAAAATGAATTAATTGTTTTGGTAAATCTATTTGTTTAATATTTTGATTTTTAGAATTTGTTTCATCAAATATATTTTTGATGAATTCAAGATTTTTTAAAAGCAATTTATCATTTTTGTCAAGAAATTTTTTTGAAAATAATAATTTTTTGATATTATCAATTTCAAATTTTGTTAAATGTTTGTACAGTTTTCTATTACTATAATAATTATAAGGAATTTTTGTGTGAGATAATTCATTATGTAAGAGTGCAAGATTTTTAGCACAATCTTGAATCTCTAAAGTATTTCCATCAAATAATTCTCCGTCATAAAATTTTGTTACGTATGATTTATTTTTTGGGATCATAAAAGAATTTTGAATATTTTTAATGGGTTCAGAAACTTTTAGATTATTTTTAGCACAATTAAAAAGGATTTCGCAGATTTTTTCTGTTTTATTTTTATTTACTGAATCAATTAAATGTCTAAAAACATATTTTTGACCATTTGAAGAAAACTGAAAATTAATGCTTGCTATATTGTTATGAGGTAAAATACAAAGATTCTTGATATTTGAAAATTTTGGATATTGTGTTTTTAAAAGTTGAATGATATATTCATCTGAAAACGATTTTAAAGTCATTTTTGAGTTTAACAACTAGTCAAGCATATCCCATTGTAAAAAAGTATTTTTTGGAATATCTTTACTAGCTTTTTTGGTGAGTACTTTAAAACCATCACTACATGAAATTCCTTTATTTTCTGGTCGTAGATAATCTAACATTTCTTCAGTGATTTGTTCACCAATTTTAATATCAATTTTAGTAAAAAAACTTCTTCTCATCTTTTCTGAAACTCTAGAAGATTTTAAAATATCAGGATTACCCATTGCATTTTCAATTGAACGTATATCCATGATAAAATCAGGGATTTCATTTGGTTCTAGAGACATGTAATGTTCTGACTGTTCAGTGGTTTTATCTGGAGTGATTGTCTTTTCAATCATATTAACACCTAATGCGATAGCTGCAAAATCCATCAAACCACCAATTGAATGATCAGCAAAACCTACAGGAAAATTATATTTCTCTTTTATTGCAGGAATTGAACGCAAATGAATTCCAGAAGATTCTGCAGGATAACCTGATGGACAATGCATGATGATTATGTTACTGTTTCCAGCATCTTGACAAATTTTTATGGCTTTATCTACATCTTCAAATTTTTCTCTTCCATCAATAATGATTGGAAGATTTGTAATTGCCATTTTTTGAATTAATAATGAATTATTTACATCACCTTTGTTAACTTTAAGTGCATCAGCTCCATGAGTAAATAAAAAATCAACTCCATTTGAAAAATATGGACTACTGATAAATGCTAAACCCAAATTCTTTGAATATTCCATTAATTCTATCCATTCATTTTGGGTTAATTCTCTTCTAGCAATTGCATCAATCATTAATTCATGTTTTTTGCCAGTTGGAGTAGAAAAATCAACTTGTGCAGTAGGATCCCCCAATATTCTTTTAGATTCTCCAGGAAAAAATGTTTGAAATTTGATTGCATCAGCGCCACCATCTGCAGCAGCTTTAGTCATCTGTTTTGCTTCTTCTAAATTAGTATAAGTAGAACTTGTTTCTAAAACTATAAAACTAGATTCTCCATCTCCAACAAATTTATCTCCAATTTTTACTTTATTCATATAATTAAATAAAATAATATGTAGATATATGTTCTACAGATTATTGTTTTAATATTCATTAAAATTTTAAAGTACAACAAATGAATCAATGAAATCATGAATAAATTGAAAATTATTGTAATTGATAGAGAATTTTGTAGATATGTAAAAAATGAATCAAATCATAGAATTATTAATGCTTTAAAGAAAATTACGGAGATTGAAGATTTATGGATATTATTAGATAGTAAATCAATTAGATCAAAAAATGAAAGAATATTAGATTTTAATTTTAAAATGATAAGTGATTACAAGACAAATAATGTAGAAGATATTTTAAAAATTGAAAATCCAGATGTAATTCTAATTTCAAATGATTATGACATGGAGATACGATCTTTTATTCCTGTTGCAAAAAAAATGAAAATTCCTATTATCTTAATGTTACACAATACATTTTTTGAAGGACATTTGGATAAAATGACATCAGCATTAATACAAAATAGATTAACCATAAACAAAAATCGAAAAAAAGAAATAATTGAGAAAATTTTTTTTATGTTACATAATTATAAAAAATCTGGTTATAATATTTTTCAATTAGCAAATATTGGAATTAAAGAAGTGGTGAATTGGTTCAGATATTATCAAAAATCACTAATGGGAAATTTTGGAGCAAATTTAATTTTAGTTTCTGGAAGATCGTGGCATGACGAATTAACTAAAAGAGAATTGAAATCAAAGATTGTAATAACGGGGAATCCAATAATGGATAAATTTTATGAAAAAATTAGATATATTCAAAAAATTGAAAAAGAAGAGAATGAGATTGAAATTATTTTTGTTACAACTTCAGTTGTAGAACATGGAGGATGGACAAATAATGAATGGGAACAAACAGTTATTCAAACAATACAAGAATTAATGAAGTGTTCAGATAAAATTAAAATTAAATTAAAAATTCATCCAACATCAGAAAAAAAAGAAAAATATGAAAGAATTTTGAAAGATATGGGTGTAAATATTCCAATTTATCAGTCAGAGAATTTTATAGAAGTTATTCAAAACGCTGATCTAATAATCACGTTTGCACATACTACAGCTATTATTGAAGCAATTATGTTAAAGAAACCAATAATTACAATTAATTTATTTGAATATCCAAAAAAAAATATGCCATTAGTTGATCAAAAAATATCAGAAGAAGTAAAAAACATTGAAAAATTAAACGAGGTAATCTTTAACCAGCTAAAAAAGAAAAACTCGCCTGAAATTGATGAATTTCTTGAGAAAATTTTTTACAAAATAGATGGAAACTCTGCAAACAGAGTTGCACAAGCAATTCTACAAGAAATCAATAATGATTAGATAATAGAAAATTATATCATATCAATTCTTAAATTGTATAATTAAAAAAGAAATTGAATTGATCAAAAATTTAGTAGTTTTAGAAGGAAAAAATGATGTAAATAATTTTAAAAGAAAATATGAGGAAAAAATAATTTGTTTTGATTATAATGCACATAAAATTTTAGAATCAAAAAAAATCAAACATGAACTTGTAGAAAACTATATGAAAAGCAAGGATGAGGAAAAAATCGATCAGTTAACCGTTAAAATTGCAACTAATTGGTATACCCAAAAGCATTGTAAAAATGCATTAGAATTTAATGAACTCAATATAGGAGAGATAACAACACCTTATTTGCTTCAACCTATTTTAGAAACAATACGAACAATTGTAGGATTAAAACGTATTATAGAGATTGAAAAACCTGAAAAAATTACATGTGGAAAATTAACAAAATTTGTTAAAGAATTATCAAGAAATGAAATTGAAATAAATGAAATTCAATATGAAAAATCATTAGAATTAGATTTAATTGAAATACCAATGGATGTATTTGGGAAAAATTTTAACATGAAAATTAAAAATGAAAATTTTCTTAGAATAAAAAAAATAATTGAATTATTAACAAAAAATATTTTTAAAACCAAATTCAAATTGTCAGAAAAAATAAATCAAAATAATATTTTATTATTAGATTTTAATATAATCCAATATTTTGAAATGATTAAAAAATTAGAAACTGAATATGATAATGTTTTTTTACTAAATATTAGAAAACCAGTAATTTGGAATATTGAAAGTTATAAAAAATTTAAGCAAACAAATGCAAAAATAATAAATTTTTCAGATTTTAATAATTTAGAATTAGAAAAAATTATGGAAGAAAATTATTTGACAACTAATAATAAAATAAAACAAATATTAGAAAATGATGAATTCAATAAATTGTTTATTTTTGAAGATCAATCATTTTGGAATCCATTAAAAATAGAATTTAAAGAAATTGTTTTAAAAAGAACTAAAGATGCAATCAAAAAATATTATTTATTGAATAAAATTTTTGATGATTTAAAATTAAATTATATTTTAGAATGGGCTCATACAGGATTTGATGAAAAAATTGCTGTATCTATAGCAAATTCAAAAAAAATTCCCGTAGTTTTTCTTCAACATGCATTATCACAACATAATGAAAAATTTTTAAAATATAGGCCATTTATTCCTGTTTTACCTTCAAATAATACAAAACAAGCCATTTGGGGAAAAATTATGGAAGAAATTCTAAAAGACAGCGGTATTAAAAATGAAGAATTTTTTGTTGTTGGAAGTCCTAGACATGATCAATTTTTTAGTACTAAAAAAATAAAATTAGAAAAAAGAAGAGTGCTAATTGCAATTACTGATTTTTTACAATTTACTGTTGCTGGAAAAGATACTAGGGATTACAAAAAATTTGAAAAATCTATAGAAGAAGTGATAAATTATTTTACAGCTAAAAAAAACATAGAAATAATTATAAAAGTTCACCCAGCTCCTTCATATTTTGATATTTCTAAAAAAATTAACAGTATTGATTCAAAAATAAAAATTTACAAAAATCAAAATGTTTTAGAATTAATGAAAAATTGTGATTCATTGATATCAATAAATTACTCAACAATATTATTAGAAGCAATGATGTTAAACATTCCCTCCATGTGTATTTCTGTGCAGAGACAAAATTTTAAAAATGAGCCAATAGTAAAATCAGAGTCTATTTTATTTATTGAAAAAATATCTGAAATTAATTCTTCCATACAGAAATTTTTATTTGACAATGAAATAAGAGAAAATTTAAAAAATAATGGGAATTTATTTGTGGATATGTATATTTCAAATAAAGGTAAAGCATCAGAAGAACTTGTAAAAAAATTGAAAAAGCATTAAAAATTACATAAATATATTTTCACTAAAGCAATTTTTTAATTATAAGTATAATATCTAGAGTTTTGAGTTAATATATGAGCAATCGAAATCCAAGTGTAAGTATTATTATCCTAAATTATAATGGTGGAAATTTTGTTTTAAATTGTTTAGATTCAATATATCAAACTAAAAATATTTCATTTGAAATAATATTAATAGATAATAATTCTGATGATGATAGTCACAATCTTTGTAAAAAAAAATACCCAGAAATTATTTTGATAAAAAATCAAAAAAATATAGGTATGACTGCTAGGACTATAGGAATTAAAGAGGCAGTTGGAGAATATATTGTATTTTTGGATTATGATACTATTGTTGAATCAAATTGGTTGGAGAAATTTCAAAAAAGTTTTCAAAATAATGGACCTGGATTATACCAACCTAAATTATTAGAAGAGAAGGATCATAAAATAATTAATAGTGCAGGAAATATGATTAATCCATTTGGATTAGGTTTTTCACGAGGTAAGGGTCAAAAAGATATAGGACAATTTGAAAAATTTCAAAAAATTAGCTATACATCTGGTGCATGTACATTTTCATCCTCAAAAATAATTAAAGAACTAAAAGAGATAGATCCAATTTTCTTTTTATATCATGATGATGTTGATTTCGGATGGAGAGCAAATCTATTGGGGTATTCTTCATTTTATGAACCAAAAATAATTGTTTATCATCATGGTAGCCCAAATTTAAAATGGTCATCTCAAAAATTTTTCTATTTAGAACGAAATAGATGGATTTGTCTTAAAAGTCTGTATTCTGAAAAAACTTACAAAAAAATATTACCATATCTAATAATTTTTGAATGTGGGATGTTTTTCTTTTTATTATCAAAAGGATTAATCATTTCAAAAATTAAATCATCAATTGAAATTTTAAAACTTAGGAAACAAATTTCGAAGAAAAAAGAAGTAACTAAACAATTTAGAAAGGTTTCAGATTCACAAGTTGTAGAAAGTTTTTCTACAGATTTTTATTTTCCTGAAATATTAGTAAAAGGAAGTAAAAGATCTATTTTTTCTAAAATTATTCACGGTTTGAGTGAACGGGTAATGGAAAAAATACGCCTAAATTCTAAATAGAGCAAAAGTTAATCAATGATAAATATTTCATCTGAAGCGTATTAAAATTGAAAGCAGTCATATTAGCAGGAGGATATGGGACAAGGATTTCTGAAGAAACTTATCTGAAACCAAAACCAATGATTGAGATAGGAGGAAAACCAATTCTTTGGCACATAATGAAAAATTTTTCATTTCATGGAATAAACGATTTTGTAATTTGTTGCGGATATAAAGGATATATGGTTAAAGAGTATTTTGCTAATTATTTTCTTCATATGTCAGATGTTACATTTGATTTAAAAAATAACAAAATGGAAGTTCATCACAAATTTGCAGAACCATGGACTGTTACTTTAGTTGATACCGGATTAGATACCATGACTGGAGGTAGACTAAAAAGAATAAATGAATACGTTAAAGATGATACTTTTTGTTTTACATATGGTGATGGTCTTAGTGATGTAGATATTTCTGAATTAATTAAATTTCATAAAAATGAAAAAAAATATGCAACAGTTACAGCGGTTCAACCTCCAGGGAGATTTGGGAATTTAGAAATTAATGAAAATAGGATTACAAATTTTAAAGAAAAACCCGCAGGTGATGGAAATTGGATAAATGGGGGATTTTTTATTTTAGAGCCACAAATTTTTGAGTATTTAAAAAATGATTCAACAGTATGGGAAAAAGAACCATTAGAAAAATTAGCTCATGATAATCAATTATCAGCATTCAAACATAATGGTTTCTGGCAACCACTAGATACTTTACGTGATAAAAATTATCTAGAAGAATTATGGAATTCAGATAAAGCCTCTTGGAAGAATTGGTAATGGACCCAAATTTTTGGAAAAATAAAACAGTTCTAATTACTGGGCATACTGGTTTTAAAGGTAGTTGGATTTCAATAATACTCAAAAAAATGGGATCTAATGTAATTGGTTTTTCTAAAAATATTCCAACAAATCCTAGTATGTTTGAAATTGCCAATGTTAAAGAAGGAATAACAAGCGTGGTTGGAGATATTAACAATTTAGAAAAAATTCAAAATACAATGGCAGATTACAAACCAGATATTGTAATTCACATGGCAGCTCAAGCAATTGTTAGAGAATCATATAAAGATCCTTTAGATACATTTTCTACTAATGTTATAGGGACTGCAAATATTTTAGAGTCGATTAGAAAATCTAATAGTGTTAAAGTAGCTATAATGGTCACTAGTGATAAGTCATATAGAGTAAAAAATGATCACAGTAAATATTCCGAAAATGATCCTATGGGAGGATATGATCCATATAGTTGCAGTAAAGGTTGTGCGGAATTAATTACATCCGCATATAGAAATTCATTTTTTAATATTGATCAAAAAAATAATTCAGTTGCCATAGCATCTGTAAGAGCTGGTAATGTTATAGGTGGAGGGGATTGGGGAACGGATAGATTAATTCCAGATATCATTAGAGGCATACAAAAAAAATCATTAATTCAAATTAGAAATCCAAAATCAATACGACCATGGCAATTTGTATTAGACCCTATTTTTGGATATTTAACATTAGCAGAAAAAATGTGGGAAGACAAAAAACAATTTTCTCAAGGTTGGAATTTTGGACCAATAAATAATGAAGAAAAAACTGTTGAATTTATTATTAAATTTCTAAAAAAACAAATGAATGAAGATATCAATTTTGAAATAAGTAATGTTAATCAACCTCATGAAGAAAAATATCTTGGACTAGATTGTTCAAAATCACATAATATTTTAGGTTGGAAAACAAAAATGGATTTAGAAAAAACATTAGTATTCACATTGAATTGGTATAAAGAATTCATTAAAGGTGGAGATATGAAAAAATTTACTGATAAACAAATTGATGCATTTATGGAAATTTAAGAAATGGATTCTTGTAAATGTAGATTTTGTGGTAGTGTATTAAACAAGATTTTTTTGGATTTAGGAATAACTCCGTTATCAAATTCATTTTTACATGTACAAGATATTCAAAAACCTGAAAAAAAATACCCTCTCAAAGTATATCTTTGTGGGAATTGTTTTTTAGTTCAAATACCAGAATTTCAAACTCCTAGTGAAATTTTTCGTGAGTATGCATATTTTTCATCATATTCTGAAAGCTGGTTGAAACATGCAGAAAATTATACTAATAATATAACTGAAAAATATCAAATCAATAACAATCATTTAGTAATTGAAATTGCAAGTAATGATGGATATCTATTACAGTTTTTTAAGAAAAAGAAAATTCCAGTACTAGGAATTGAACCCGCTGAAAATGTTGCTAAAGCTGCAAAAGAAAAAGGAATTGAAACTGTTGTAGAATTTTTTGGGGAAGAATTAGCTAAAAAACTTGTTGAAGAAAATAAAAGAGCTGATTTGATTATAGGAAATAATGTTTTAGCACACGTACCAAATATCAATGATTTTGTAAAAGGATTATCAGTTTTGTTGAAAAATGAAGGAATTATAACTTTAGAATTTCCACATTTATTACAATTAGTTAAGAATAAGCAATTTGATACAATTTATCATGAACATTTTTCATATTTTTCATTATTTTCAGTAAAAAAAATTTTTGAGTATTTTAAACTTATCATTTTTGACGTGGAACAAATTCCTACACATGGAGGTTCAATTAGAATTCACGTGAAACATAAAGAAAATGAAATGATGAAAATTGGAACATCCGTAAATAAAATTCTAGAATTAGAAAAAAATTTTGGATTATTTAATCAAGATATTTATTTAAAATTTTCAAAAGATATAGAATTATTGAAACAACAAATACAACTTTTCTTTAATAATGCAAAAAAAAATATGAAAAAAATTGTGTGTTATGGAGCAGCAGCGAAAGGAAATACAATGTTAAATTATTGTAAAATAGGGAAACAACATATTGATTTTGTTGTAGATAAAAATCCATACAAAAAAGGTTTGTATCTTCCAGAATCCCATATTCCAATCAAAGATCCTAAAGAAATTTTGAATGAAAAACCTGATTATGTTGTAATATTACCATGGAATATTAAGAATGAAATAATGAATGAATTATCCTATATTAGAGAATGGGGAGGTAAATTTGTTGTGCCAATTCCGGAGATTTCTATAGAATGAGAATTTATGAAACTAATCTTGCAGATGCATATGTAATAGATATTAAAAAAAATGAAGATGAACGAGGTTTTTTTGCAAGAACATTTGACAAAAATATATTTTTTGAGAACGGATTAGAAACAGTATTTGTTCAAACTAGCATTTCAACCAATCAAAAAAAAGGAACATTTAGAGGAATGCATTATCAAATAAAACCATATGAAGAAGTAAAAATAGTTAGATGCACAAAAGGAAAAATTCATGACATTATCATTGACATTAGGCCAAATTCAAAAACATTCAAAAAATCATTTCACATTGAATTAACTGAGAAAAACTACAAATCACTATACATTCCTAAAGGATTTGCACATGGATTTCAAACGTTAGAAGATAATTCAGAAGTGCTATATCAGATTTCAGAATTTTATATGCCTGATTACTCTAAAGGGATTAAATGGAATGATTCAAAATTTAACATTAAACTTCCAGAAGAAATTTCAATAATATCAACAAAAGATTTATCGTATCATGATTTCATGGAAGATGATATTAATTGAAAATAAAAGAATTTGAAAAACGAAATAAAAAATTCATTGAATTAATGAATAAAGATCAAAAAGTGATGGACATTTCAAAGAAATGGTTTGAAGAGAGTATAAAATATGAATATTCATATCATTTTTCATGGTTAGGAATTCCAATTATCCAATATCCTCAAGACATCATAGCATTACAAGAAATCATTTGGAAAGTGAAACCTGATTTAATTATTGAGACAGGCATTGCACGTGGTGGTTCAATAATTTTTTCAGCATCATTACTTGAATTAATTGGGAAAGGGGAAGTGATTGGAGTGGATATAGATATTAAAAATGCAAATAAGAAAAAAATTCTAAAACATCCATTGAGTAAACGAATAACTATGATAGAAGGTTCATCAATTTCTAAAAAAACTATAGATAAAATAAAAAAATTAGTTCAAGAAAAAAACAAAATTTTGGTTATTTTAGATTCAAATCATACGCACAAACATGTTTTAAAAGAACTTGAAATTTATTCTCCATTAGTATCTAAAAATAGCTATTTGATAGTTTTTGATACAATTGTTGATGATTTACCAAAACAATTATTGAATAATCGACCATGGGGTAAGAAAAATAATCCTAAATCAGCAGTAAAAGAATTTCTAGCTAAAAATAACAGATTTAGAGTTGATAAAGGAATTGAAAAGAAATTATTGTTCACTGTAGCACCTATGGGATTTCTAAAATGTATAAAATAAGTAGAAAAACAGATAATAAAAAATGAGAACATTATGAATATTGGTATAATAGGTGGTTCAGGATTCATAGGAACTTATTTACTAAGATCATTTTTAAAAAAAGAACATAAACTAAAATATTCATTCTTTAGTAATGAGCCACCCTACTCAAATAAAATTAAACTAGACATTACAAATCAAAATGATGTAGAAAAATTTTTTGAAAGTAATGATTTTGATTTGATAATATTTGCATCCGCTTTAACAAATGTGGATCTTTGTGAAACAAATCCAGAAATGGCACATAAGATTAATGTTACAGGTATACAAAATGTAGTAAATTCTTGTAAAAATTACAATAGTAAAATAATCTATATTTCAACTTCAGCTGTTTTCGATGGAAGTAAATTGTCCTTTAATGAATGGGATCAACCAAATCCAACAAGTGTATATGGAAAAACAAAATTAGTTGGAGAAGGAATTGTTAAAAATGCAAAAATTGAAAATCTAATTTTAAGAACTGATCAACCATACGGTTGGATTGAAAAATGGCATCATCCCAATTCAGTTACAAAAGTAATTGAAAAATTAAGTAAAAAGAAACAATATAATGAAATTTCAGATTGGTATAACACACCAACGTATGTGTTAGATTTTGTAAATGCCATGAATCTACTAATCAAAAAAAGAAAAGAGGGAATTTTTCACATAGTTGGTTCTGAGTATATTAGTAGGTATGAATGGGCTCAAAAAACTGCAAAAATTTTTGGATTTGACAAAAAACTAATACAAAAAATTAGTTCATCTCAATTGAAATTACCCGTAAAAAGATACAATATTCATCTAAATAATGATAAATTAGAAGATGAAACAGGTCATAAAATGATGAATGTTAATGAAGGATTAGAAGAAATGTTAAAAATGCAAATTAATTTTTAAATTGAGTTTTTCAATAATTAATTTAATTTCATCATAATAATTTGGATTCATAATAATAATATCTGAGATTTTTCTTTCATTTAATTGATCAAAAGAAACTATTTCATGGCCAGTTCCAGGAATAAACATACCTTGTTTTTTTGGATTAATATCAATTACACATTCAATTAATTTTGAGTCAGAGTCAAAGAGATTTAGAAATGTTACTCCTTTAGCTCCAGCACCCCAAATTGCTATTTTCCCTTTGTAGGATAATTCATTAAGTTTAGTATTCCAAATTTCTTGATTATTTTGTTCTTGGTACAAAAAATCATTGACCATATTTTCCAAATTACTGGATTCATCAGATATGGAAATAGTTTCATCTGATAATGATGCTTGTATTAGCATATACTGTTCATTGAATACATGTTCTATAGATTCAATTTTAAAACCTGCAATTTCAAAAGCAATACGAATAGATTTTGGATTAAAATATGAACAATGCTCATAAAAAAAATCCCATAATACTTGATTTTTTAAAATCCAATTTACATCTGGTGTTTCAAAAAATATTTTTGGATTTTTAGAATTGCATAAAGCAGTTCTAATTGTTTTTAAGAATTTAACAGGAGTTGATATATGTTCAATTACATGTCTACAAACAATAACATCAGCTTTAATATTTGCAGAATCAGAATCATAAAACTTTTTAATAAACTTTAAATTTTTTTGAACTAAATCATTTCCTATATAGCTGGGATCAAATCCTATGCCAATATTATTACAATTTTCAAAATTAATTAGTTTTTTTAAAAAATACCCTTTGCCACATCCAACCTCTATAATAGTAGAATTTTTTATATTTTTGCTGTAAATTAAATTTTCAGCTAATTTAGTCAAGTGTTCTTCAAATAAGGGGGATACATCTTGGGAATTTTCATACAAATTTCCATAATGAACTTTTGATAATTGGAATTTATTATTGAAAATAAAATCACATTTGGTGCATTTTCTTAGTTCTAAATCTCCAGTAACAATGTTTAATGCATCATTTTTTTTTGAAATTAGAAAATTTTGGTTTGCAGGTACATTTGATCTTCTAAAAAAAGAATCAGTTTTTTGTGAATTACATAAAGGGCAAAAAAGATCTCCAGTCAATATCAGTCATAAACAAAATTTAATTAATATAATTTAATCTAAAAGGAAAGAATTGTTAGACATGGGTAAAATTAGCCATATGTGAGAATATCTAGCATGTCAAAAATAGGCATTGGTTTACCTGTGTATAACGGAGAACGTTTTATTCGTTCGAAAATTGAATCAATATTAAATCAAACATTTAAAAATTTTGAATTAATTATTTCAGATAATTGTTCAAATGATAAAACACAACAGATTTGTGAAGAATATAGTGAAAATGATATACGAATAAAATATTTTCGACAAACGGAAAATATTGGTGCAGCAAAAAATTTTGAATTTGTTTTACAAAAATCAAATAGTGAATTTTTTATGTGGACAGGAGTTGATGATGTTTTATTACCAAAATTTATAGAAAAAAATCTAAAAGAATTAGAAAGTAATGATAAAAACGTAGCAAGTATTTGTAAAATTCAATCATATCAACCAGATGATGAATTAATTAAGATTGATCAAAAAGAATTAGAATATTCTCAATTTATGAAAAAAATGCGAAATTATGTAAGACCAAGATTTATTTTTTCTATAGAAGGTGATTATCATAGAAAAGCAAGAATTTATTTAAAAAAATCATCTTGTCAGGTTATTTATAGTATTTTTAAATCAGATGTTATTAAAAAAAGCATAATTAAGAATTCATTTTTAGGTCATGATTGGGCAATTTTCCTAAATGTACTAAAATATGGAAATTTAACAGTAATTGATGAAGTATTAATGTATGAATATGAAAGAGGAATTAGTGGTAAAGGATTAATTTCATCTTCAAAACAATTCAATAAGGGGATAGGAGTTGTTTTTCCATGGTTTTCATTGACAATATGGTGTATCAAAAATCTTGGAATCAAATTTTATATGAAAAATATTGATTATTTTATTCAATTAAACTTAGAAGGGGGTTTTTCGATGATAGCAAACATTTTTCATGTTAATAATAAAAGAGGAATTGAAAATTGAAAATTGTTGTAGGAATCCCAGCATTTAATGAAGGAAAAAACATAGCTAACATTATTTTAAAATTACAAAAAATAGTTGATGAAGTAATTGTGTGTAATGATGGTTCTTCTGATTCAACAGGAGAAATTGCAGAAAAACTTGGTGCAGATGTAATCAACCACCCTAAAAATTTAGGTTATGGTGGAGCTATAGGTTCAATTTTTTCAAGATCGAAAGAAATTGGTGCTGACATTTTAGTAACTTTTGATGCTGATGGGCAACATCGATTAGAAGATATAGAAACAGTTCTAAGACCAATAAAAAATAATGAAGCAGATATTGTAATTGGTTCAAGATTTTTAGGAAATAGTGAATCTATCCCCACATATAGAAAATTAGGAATTAAAGCTATAACTAAAATTTCAAATTTTGAGACAGATCTTAACATTACTGATTCTCAAAGTGGTTTTAGAGCATATAATAAAAAAACTATTCAAATGTTAAATATTTCTGATCGTGGAATGGGAGTTTCAACAGAAATTTTGATTAAAGCTAATAAATCAGGCTTTACAATTTCTGAGGTACCTATCCAAGTATTATATGAAGGAGATACCTCAACACATAATCCTGCTTCACATGGAATTTCTGTGGTAATGAGTACTATGAAGTTTATTTCTATAGAACATCCATTGAAATTTTATGGTATTCCAGGAATAATATTTTTAGCTGTAGGATTATTTTTTACAGTTTGGGTTGTTAACGAATATGTTGGAACAGGTAATTTTCCAATACATGTTGCATTGATTGGTGTTGCGACAATTATTGTAGGTACAATGTTAACTATGGCTGGGATATTACTCTATTCTTTGATAAATGTAGTACGTGAAAAATAGGTTCTGACACAAAAATAAGGTATGAAATGAGAGAGAAAACATCAAAAATATTCAATCTATTTAAAAAGTTTGAAGATTTGTCTGCAATTGGAATAGCAAATTTTTCTGGTACTGCAATATCAACAATTTTTTGGTTATACTTAGCCACGATTATTTCAACCGTAGAATATGGACAAATTAGTTATTTTATTGCAATTGGTAGTTTAGGTTCAGTATTTTCATTAATTGGTGGGGGTGCAACAATTACAGTATTTACAGCAAAAAAAATTCCTATTGCTTCAGCAATACTTTTTATTTCAATTAGCATCAGCATAATTTCAGCTGCTGCAATTTTAATTATTATTCAAAATCCAATAGTAAGTGCATATGTAATAGGATATTCAATTTTTGGTTTATCAAATGCGTATCTTTTAGGAGAGAAAAAATTTAAAAAATATTCAAAAATATTTATTTTGCAAAAAATAATTTTTGTAACATTAGCACTTGTATTTAATAATATTATTGGTCCAACCGGAGTAGTATTAGCTGTAGCACTTTCATTCTTTATTCATTCACATACAGTTTTTAAAATTTTCACAAGTATGAAAAAAGATTTTCCATTATTACGAACGAAAATGAATTTTATGATGAACAATTATGGAAAAGATATTTCAAGAGTATTATTTTCTCAATTGGACAAAATTATTATTGCTCCATTTTTTGGTTTTGCACTTTTAGGCAATTATTATTTAGGATTACAGTTTTTAAGCGCTCTTTCAATAATTCCAGTAATAATTGTACAATATACTTTAACTCATGATGCTAGTGGTTCCCCCACATACAGATTAAAAAAAGTCATAGTAGGATTATCAATTATAATGGCCACGTTAGGAATTACAGTGGCTCCCCATGTATTACCATCATTTTTTCCAAAATTTGTTGATGCATCAACAATCGTTCAGATTTTAAGCATAGCAATTGTGCCAAGAACAATTTCAATGATGTATGCATCAAAATTTCTAGGTACAGAAAAGAGTAAAATTGTATTAATTGGGGCAATTGTTGCTTTATCAGTTCAGATACCATTGTTATTTAGTTTAGGAACAATAATTGGTGTTAACGGTATAGCTATGGCTTTAGTAATTTCAGAGACAGTACTAATGACATACTATATTGTGATACATAGACGTATGAGATAATTTAGAACCATATTTTAATTAGTAATTATGTTTCAACATGATTGAAAGAAAATATTAATGGCAAATTATTATATAAAAAAAATAATTTTAAAATTGTTATTATTATATTTACAATAATAATTGCCAGTATTGGAATTAGATTATATTATTTTTCTTTTGATATTCCTTTAACATCTGATGCATTAGGATATTTTTATTATGCATCAGATATTGCAATTTCTGGAAACATCCCTATCAATTACACTCCAGCAAATTCAGGTTGGTCAATAATAGTATCTGGATTTTTTCAGATATTGGATTTTGAAACAGTTAATGAATACATGCAAACTCAAAAAATTCTTTCAATTATAATATCAACAATAACTATTATTCCAATTTATTATTTATGTAGAAAATTTGTTGATCAAAAATTAAGTATTTTGGGCTGTATATTTTTTGCATTTGAACCTCATTTAATTCAAAATTCATTATTAGGAATTACAGATCCATTTTATATTTTATTAATAACAATTGGTTTATCATTAATTTTAAGTGAAAATAAGAAATTAATTTTATTATCATTTGTTCTTATATCAATTAGTACATTCATCAGATCAGAAGGATTTTTTGTCTTCCTTGGGTTTTTAAGTATCATTTTAATTAGAGAAAAACAAAATAAAAAGAAAATTTTTACAATGATATTTTGTATTTTAATTTTTTCAATGATTGTTATTCCTATTGCATATTACAAGTATAGTGTTTTTGAAAATGATTTTCTATTTATACGAATTAATAATTCTGTTTCAGTAATAACAACAATAGATGGATCGAATGAAGAATCAAGGATATTAACATCGATTGAAAATTTTCCTAAATATTTTGGATGGTCGTTAATTCCAACATTCATCATTTTTATTCCAATAGGCACAATTTCATTGATAAAAAAATGGAATGAAAAATCACTGGTAATTTTTTCATTGTCATTTTTTATGATTTTACCCATGATTTACGCCTATTCAATTCCTTTGAAAGATACAAGATTTGTGATATACCTTTTCCCAATATTGATAATTATTTCACTAATTGGCATAAAGCCAATTTTAGAAAAATATTCAGTTAGAAAACTAATACAAATCTTAATTATAATTTTCATCGTTTTGTCATCATTGATATTTTTGGATTGGAAAATGGATAAAATGGAATTTGAAAAAGATGTATTTTCAGTTTCAAAAATTATTGTGTCTTCTAGTTCAGGAGTAAATTCTTTTTATCCTGAAAGTAGATTTTTAGAAGCCGCTGAATTACCGATCATATGGGATGATTATAAAAAATATTTTGATTCAGATAGGGAATTTAAAAAATCAGTTCGAAGTAGTGTTGAAAAGAAAGTGAAAATTTTCAATACAGAAAATCATGACTCTTTAGAGGATTTAATTAATAATTCAGGAAGAGAATTAACTCATTTAATTGTAGATGATAATCAAAATAGACCCAAATTTATTAAAGAAGTATATGATAATGGAGAAGAATTAGATTTTTTGAAAAAAGAATTTGATTCGCAAGAAGAAAATTTGAACTATAATGTAAAAATTTTCAAAATAAATTATGAAAAATTAGAGTAGATTTTTATTTTTAATAATTAATCTTATTTCATTGGCTATTTTTACATTGTCAGTTTTGTAAAAATGATATGGTGCATTTTTTGATTTTAGACCAGCATATTTTTCTAACCCACGAATGACTTTTTCTTTAATATTTCGTCTTCTGTTAAAAAGATCACATGAAATAATTTGAAACCCACATGATTCTACCAGTTTCATAACAGAACTTTTTGTAAAATGAAATGTATGAGGATTATGAGTAATTGAGCTTTCTAATCTAATGTCATTTTCAGTATTAGGTATTTCAATGAATATTATTCCATTTGGATTCAAATGTTTACTTGCTTTTTTTAATGATATATCAGGTCTAACAAAATGTTCTAATGAATGTGAAAACCAAATTGCATCAAATTTTTTGTCAGTTTCAAATTCCTCCCAAAATCCAGTATGGCAAATTCCATTTTTTAAGCGTTTATTGATTAATTTTACATTTCTAGAATCAGGTTCCACGCCCATTACATTTAAACCAATTTTTTCTAATTCAAAAATATTTATTCCAAAACCACATCCAATTTCTAATAATTTTGATTGAGGTTTAAGATAATTTTTGCAGTAATTGATTTGAGATTTGATTCTAGTTCGTACAAAAGCTGAATCAAGATCATTGTAATCAGTTTCAATTACCTTGCCTACGTTTTTCATCTTTGACCAATAATCAGATTTGTATAATTCTTCAAGTTTTTCGCTCATTTCTAATTCATTTTTACCAGACATTGATAATCCACAATTATTACACAAGAAAACTGGAACTAACAAACATGATGTTTTTCTAATTTCTGAAAAATCATTTTTACCACAACATATACAGTCATTCATTTTATCTAATGATTTGAATGGAAAATCTGTTTATAAAGTTAAGTCAAAATTTAAAATTTAATATCTAAATATTATTTACGATATCGATATTTTGCATCTATTAGTGTAAGATTGTTTGAATGATTGATTGTATGCAACCCAAAAATATCATCATCCCATTTAGGCAAAAGTTTTTTGATAGATTTTTCTGAATATTCATTTTCATTAATAGTAATTATTTCATTTATTGATATTCCATAACCATATCCATTAGAACTGTTTTGAGAAGGTCGGCAAAGTTTTCCATTAAAATCAAAGATTTTTCCTGCAGGTCTTGCATGCCTAACATCAGAAATAATGGGATTGGCCGGATGCGGAATCCAGTTTGATTCTATTGGATTATCTGAATAAAATAATGAGACTTCATCCCAAGAAGACATTCCCTTATTCTCTAAAATCCCTGTGAACATCCACCATTTATTGTCATAATGGAATATCGTAGTGTCAACACCTTGTACATTCTTTATGATTGTTTTATGAAATTCCCATTTATCAGGAAAATCAAGACATTTGTAGACATCAATTTGATTATTTGAAGATGATTCTGGAATCATGTAATTTATTCCATCAAATGTAAAAATGAATGGATATGAAAGATGATATTTCTTTTTTAGAATTGATTTTGGCTCAGAGATAAGGCCATTTTCATCAATTGTGACATGTGAAATTGAACCTAAATTATCTTCTAAGGACATATCTTCATAAAATACATGATGTAAATTATCAGAATAAATTACAAAGGGATCTGCCCAAATTCTTCCAGGTTTAGGGATTAATTTTTTAAATTTTTCAAATTCAAAATTGACAGAAGACTGAAAATTATACATCAAAATCCATTGTTCTGAATAATTATTGGTAAATTTTTTGTAGTCAGTATATTTTTTATAAAGTGATTTTAAAAGAGATATGGAATTTATATTTTCATATGTATTTGGTTTAATGATATTTTGATTATCAAGAACTAATTTTTTTGAAATTGATAAATGTTTTATTGATTTTAATAGCATTGAAATCCCTTTCCAGTAAATTGAATTCATTGTTCTTCTTACAGAGAATTTATCAGTTGCTGAAAATGAGTTTAAAATAATCTTTTGAGAATTTTTTTGATATGATATTATTTTAGATTCAATAATAGATTCTTCATTTATTACTTCAAAAAATCCTGAAGGGTATTTTGAAGATGTTTTTCCATGGATTAATTTCCATAAACCGTTTTTTGAAATAGAATAAATTTTTTCAGAGAAATTTTTTTCTGTAAATGAAATAATTAAATCAACATCAGAACCATCACTACTAAATTGATTATTTACTTTTTCATCAAGAATATTTGATTTAAGAATAATTCTTGGGTTTAGATGAAGTTCATTTATTGATTTTTGTTCTAATGCATTTTCATTAACAGTAAATTTTGAATCGAATATTTCATAGATCTTCAAAGGAAATGAAAAATTATGTCTTTTATCATTTGGAGATATAAAAATATGAATAATTTCTGCAAAAATTGAATTTTGAAGCTTTTTAATGAAATCGAATTCCCATATAGGGATTTTTTCACCATTTATTATTATAATAATTTTTAATTTTTGCTTGTCAACAGTCATGTTAATTTCAGTTTTCAGGGAAATGTGTCCAATTAAGATTTCTATTCAATAATTTTTTTAGTTTAATTACGTCATCCTGAAATAAATCTTGTAAAATTCTTATATCATTTTCACACAAAACAGGTTTTTGCCCCTTTTGATTAAAAACCGTTTTTTGAAGCGATGTTCTTTTTGATTTTGGTAAAAACCGTTTTGCAATATTCTTGATAGTGGTATTTTCAACTATACTTCTGCTTGTTTCCCCTAATGGCTTTCCATATTCATTGTATTTTTTACCAACATTTTTTGGCATAAATCCTAAAACACCCAAAAAATCTAGAATTTCTTGAACTATTTTGGGTGTATTTGCTGAAAATTCTTCATATATCCATATTCTGACATTTTTTTCTCCAAAAATGTTCAAGTATCTAATTATTGATTCATGATAAAAACTTGGCATTATGATATAGTTATAGAAATTTCCAGTAGTTGGTTTCTTTGAAATGAAATCTTTTAATTTATTTGAAAAAGTATCTGATTCATATCCATCCCTAAGATACATCAAATAATGTGAAAAAGCTCGTTCTATAGGATCCCTAAGAAGAATTATTATTTTTGAATCAGGATTTGTACCATGAATAAGTTTAGGGGTTTCTGAATCTCGTAGATATATTGCCGTTGCATCACCGATGAGTTGTTTATCTGATGCAATTTTAAATGAATTAAAATAATTCTCTTCAGAAATTGTAGGTCCTGGACTTAATTTACTAAAATATCCAGATTCTTTTGGACACATGAAAATATCAGGTATTTCTTCAAAATAATTTTGCAATGACGTAGTTCCAGTTCTAGGAGCTCCAACAATAAAAAAATCTGGCCATCTATGGTTTAGCATGAATATAATGAATATTGTTTAATATAAAAACACATTAAAAAGAATTCTAAATTTTGTATCAATAATTTATTTTAGGAATATGTTTCTGAAAAGAATTTTTTTAGACCAATTTTTAATTTAGTGGTAGGTGTCCAAGACAAGTCCACTTTAGCCTTGCTAATATCTGCTTGACTTGAGATGACATCACCTTCTGGTAATTCATTATAGATTGGTTCAAGAGGTAATCCAGAAAGATTTATCATAATATTTGCAAGTTCTATTATTGATGTATTAATTCCAGTACCAATATTGTAAAAATCCGTTATAATGTTACTTTTCATTGCATGTAAATTTGCATTTGCAACATCTGACACAGAAATAAAATCTCTAGTTTGAGTTCCATCGCCAAAAATGATTGGTGATTTTTTATTAGAAATGTTATCTAAAAATTTTGTTATTACTCCTGCATAATCAATATTTTGTCTTGGTCCATAGACATTAAAATATCGCAAGCCAATAATTTTTGTTCCTAAATCAGTATATTTTTTTGCTAGTAATTCATCAGATAGTTTTGTCATTCCATAGGGGTTTATTGGTTTTCTTTCAACATTTTCAGATATTGGCATTTTGGTAGTGTTTCCAAAAACTGCTGCGCTGCTTGCAAATACAACTTTTACATCAAATTTTTTAGCAATTTTGAAAATATTTTCAGTTCCGACAACATTCACCTTTGTATATTCTTCTTGATGCAAAAATGATTCTGGAACTGATGTTAATGCAGCCTGATGAAAAATTCCATCTAAATCATTAATTTCATTTGATAATTCATCAGAATCTAATATGTCTAATTTTTTAAAATCAATTTTATTTTTAATTTCATTTAAATTTTCTAATTTCCCTGCATGTAAATTATCAATTACTTTTACACTGTGGTTTTCTTTAAGAAGATGTTTTACAATATTGCTTCCAATAAATCCAGCTCCACCAATTACAGCATATTTCAATATGTATAAATAAAAATATCAAATTAAAAATCTTGTTAATAGAAATAATCTGGAAATTGTTGAATAAATAAGGTTTAAGTTTAGAAGCCAAGATTTTCAAAGTTAGATTTGAAAATTGCATTAATTAACGCAAGATATGGAGGAGTAAGTGGATCAGGTAGACATGTGTATAATTTACACAAATATCTTAAAGACCAGGCTGAATTCGAGGTTTTTGATATCAATAAAGTTGGATTCGTAAATATTCCTAAACTGAAATCAATTACATTCTATAGAAATTTAAAACGATTGAAAATTTCTGCAGATATAATACATATTCACAATCCTAAATTTGCAGGGATTCCAGTAGATCCTAAAAAATCAATTCTTACAATTCATGGAGATTATGTTACAGAATTAATGAAAAAGTATGGAGTGATTGGTGAATCATTTTCAAATCATATCAAAAAAAATGTAGAAAAATTCCCAATTATTACTACAGTTAATCCATATTGGGCAAAGCTCAGGAATTGGAGATACATTCCAAACGGTATTTCTATAAATGAAATTTCAAATATTAAAAAATCTGAAAACAAATACGTTCTTTTTGTAGGAAGAAAAGACAAGATTAAGGGATATGAAATTTTTGAGAAAATGGCAAAATCTCTTTCTGTTCCAACAAAAATGTTATTTAATGAACCGTGGGAAAATGTTATCTCATATTTGAAATCAGCACATTGTTTAGTAATGCCAAGTCAAGCTGAAGGTTTTCCCACAGTAATTCTAGAAGCATGGGCATCAGGTTGTCCAGTAATTACATCGGACATTAAAGAATTACGTGCTTTATCTAATCAATCAATTCTATTTTCTGAAAGAGATTCTAAAAGCTTCACTGAATCAGTAAACAAAGTTGTTGAAGATAAAATTGGTAAGAAACTAGTTGAAAAAGGATTAGAAGAAGTAAAAGATTATGATTGGAAAATAATTTCAGAAAAATATTATTCGCTTTACAAAGAAATCCTTGAAAAATAATTAAATTAAAAAGTATTTTCTAGTTTTACATTGTTGCTTGAGCAGCGTCATGGAACATCTGACTCTTTGCACAACCAGCAGCAAGTTCATCACCTGCTCCACGTCTCATGAGACCTCTGTAAAGACCATCTTCGAGTTTAACACCTTCTCTTTCTTCCCATTCCTCTACAGTGATAGAGTATTTCTTTTGAATTCTATCTCTATACCATTCTG
>Ga0114933_10000463_pt1 | contig 49582 bp, 51 predicted proteins | sample 4SBtaG_FD_89691 | JGI IMG/M metagenome (GOLD analysis project Ga0114933, IMG submission 89691) | Deep subsurface microbial communities from Kolumbo volcano to uncover new lineages of life (NeLLi) - 4SBTROV12_W25 metaG | ecosystem: Environmental > Aquatic > Marine > Volcanic | place: Kolumbo... | reverse complement strand
CTCTTAATCTATTGGTTGAAGGTTCAAGTCCTTCCGGGGTCACAACCTTAAAAAGCAAAATGCTTTATATATCTCCTTCAGAAAAATATTCTCCTAAATTTGATATTTAAATCTACCGGCGTTAAACTCAGCCTCGATTAATTGAATGACTATCTCAAGGAGGGATTATGAAAAATCTCGATCGAAGACAATTTTTAGGATCAATCGCCCGGCCCGCCGCTGTGGCTTCGGTGGTTATGACCCACCCGACATTGATGGCAAAAGCCCTGTCGGGGATTAAAAGCGCAACAGGGAATCCAAAGGAGATTGCCCGGGACGAATCCTACTGGCGTGAAATCCAACAAGGCTATACGGCTGACCGCAGTATGATTAATCTGAATAATGGCGGCGTCAGTCCTGCACCTGCTATTGTTCAAGAAGCTATGAAGCGCCATCTCGATTTTTCTAATACCTCCCCGGCCTATTCTATGTGGCGTATCCTGGAACCGCAACGTGAACCGGTTCGCCGGAGACTGGCCCGCTTTTTTAAATGTGACCCTGAAGAAATTGCCCTCACCCGAAATGCTTCTGAGGGACTTCAAATTTGTCAGAATGGACTCGACCTCAATGCAGGCGATGAAGTACTCACCACGACCCAGGATTACGGCCGTATGATCAATACCTTCAAACAGCGTGAATGTCGCGATGGCATTGTCATGAAGCAATTTCAAATCCCGGTTCCTGCTGAGAATGACAATGAAATCGTCCGTTTGTTTGAAAAAAATATCACCTCAAAAACAAAACTAATCCTCATGTGCCACATGATCAACCTTACGGGCCAAATTCTACCGGTTAAAAAAGTGGTGAACATGGCGCGCAAATATGGAATACCTGTCATAGTGGACGGTGCCCATTCTTTTGCTCATTTTGATTTTGACATAACTGACCTGGACTGTGATTACTACGCCACCAGCCTCCATAAATGGTTATGTGCACCCCATGGCACCGGTATGTTGTATGTCCGTAAAAATAAAATAGCTGACCTTTGGCCCCTCCAGGCATCCAACGAGTGTGGAAAAGATGATATTCGAAAATTTGAAGAAATCGGAACCCACCCCGCCGCAAATTATTTAGCCATTGGGGACGCCCTTACTTTCCACCAGGGAATCGGCAGTAAAAATAAGGAGGAACGCTTAAACTACCTCCGAGATCGTTGGGCCAAAAGACTCCTTAAACACGATCGTATTAAATTACATACAAGTTTAAAACCAGGGAAAGGTTGCGCGATTGCCACCGTTCAGATTGAGGGAATTGATACGGCAGATGTGGCCAAACACCTATGGAGTAAATATCGCATTTTTGTGGTGGCTATTAAGCATGCGGAATTTGAAGGCTGCCGTGTTACACCTCATGTCTATACAACCATCGAAGAAATTGATCGGTTTTCTGACGCCATGGAAGGTATTTTGAAAAACGGGGTTTGATGTTGCGAAAATTATTTGTGCTGGCGATTGGTCTATGTCTCATCGCTTGCGAAAGCGAATCGAATCATATCAAAAAAGTGATTTCCACTGATAATGCACCTAAGGCCATTGGGCCCTACTCTCAGGCAATTTTGGTGAATAATGTGCTTTATCTCGCCGGGCAAATCGGGCTTGACCCCAAGACCGGACAATTGGTTGAGGGCGGCATTGAAATTCAGACCCATCGCGTGATGCAAAACCTGGATGCGGTATTAGAATCAGGTGGATTTGGATTTGATGATGTAGTGCAAACCCAGGTATTTCTGTCGGACTTAAAAAATTACGCCGCGATGAATTCTGTGTATGCCAAATATTTCGGTGAAACGCCTCCGGCGCGAGCAGTTATCGAAGCGGCGCGCATCCCCAGGGATGCCCTGGTGGAAATTATGATGGTGGCCCAACGGCCTTAATCATCACATTCATTTCCTACACCATAGGTCACAATTAATCCATCTTGAATTGTTTCCCAAGCCACGACTGAATCAATAAATCCTTCTTCAAAATTATCAGATTTTCCGCCACTGTAAAGTGTGTCGAAAGGACACAACCATCGAAATAAAGGTAGTTTTATTTGCCCAATAACCTGGTTCCCGTTGGCCGCAGTAATACGAACGTTTTGGCGATAGGTCTTAAACACATTATCCGTCGGGTTAATAATCTCACCAGTATAGGACAGGGCGTAAGTCGTTGGCATTCCAAACCCGCCGCCGGATTCCCCAATAAGAAATTTATCCAAACTTATTATTGGTAATGTTTCGTCGAAAGGCTCAGGCTGATCTTCTTGGCAGCCGATTATGAGGCCCAAAAGAAATATCCATTTTTTCATGCTGTAATGCTCTCCCCATTAAATAATTACGGAAAGAAAATAGGTGATTCTGAATTCGGTTTCAAAATAGAAATCATGCGTAATTTCGGGGCCGGAAATTTTAGGCATCATATGAAAAAAGCAGTCATTTTATTATCGGGCGGATTGGATTCCGCCACCTGTTTGGCCATCGCTAAGCAAGAAGGGTATGTTCCCTACGCCCTCTCGTTTCGTTATGGACAGCGCCATGAGTTTGAAATCAACTCTGCACGGACCGTGGCAAAATTCTTTGGCGTTAAGGATCATGTCATATTCAATATTGATCTACGAGCATTCGGCGGTTCGGCATTAACCGATGAAATTGAAGTTCCGAAAGATCGGGATGCATCTTCTCTTTCGGAAGAAATACCAGTGACCTATGTCCCGGCTCGAAATACCATTTTCCTTTCATTCGCCCTGGCCTATGCTGAAGTCCTCGAGGCCAATGATATTTTTATCGGTGTTAACGCATTGGACTACAGCGGCTACCCTGATTGTCGTCCCGAATATATCGAATCATTTCAAAGGATGGCTAACCTGGCAACAAAATCCGGCGTAGAAGAAAATGGCACCTTAACCATTCACACACCTTTGATTGACATGACCAAAGCTGAGATCATTCGCATGGGAATAGAATTGGGTGTGGATTATGGTCTCACACATTCCTGTTACGATCCATCAGAAAATGGAAATCCTTGCGGACATTGTGATGCCTGTCAACTTCGCCTGAAAGGCTTTGAGGGAGCGGGCCTTTCGGACCCACTCACTTACCCGGGTTAAAATGTATTCAGTAAAAGAAGTGTATTACACCATCCAAGGGGAAGGATTTCATACCGGGCGGCCGGCAGTATTTTTACGCTTTGCAGGATGTAACCTCTGGTCGGGTCTTGAAAAAAATCGGGAGAAAGCCATCTGTAATTTTTGTGATACGGATTTTGTCGGAACTGACGGCCCCGGTGGCGGGAAATTTGATTCGTCACTCGCGTTAGCAAAACATGCTCATTCATTTTGGCCCAAAGGATCAACCTCAAAACCCTATGTTGTCTGCACCGGAGGAGAACCTTTGCTCCAAATGGACGAAGAATTTGTAGATGCCTTCCACAAAATCGGTATTGAGATTGCCATTGAAACCAATGGTACTGTTTTGCCACCAACGGGAATCGATTGGATTTGCGTCAGCCCCAAAATTGGCAGTGAACTTATTCTGAAAAAAGGTCACGAATTGAAATTGGTATATCCACAGCCCGGGGGTAATCCGAAACAATTTGAAGATTTGGAGTTTAACCATTTCTCATTACAGCCCCTGGATGGACCAAATCGCGTGAAAAATACTGACGAAACAATTTCTTATTGCCGCGAACATCCTCATTGGAGAGTGAGCCTCCAAACACATAAATTTTTGGGTATACCCTAAGGTAAAAAATGGAAATTTATAAAGATATCACATTCGAGGCAGCCCACTTACTGCCCAACGTACCGGAAGATCATAAATGCCGTCGGCTCCATGGTCATTCCTTTAAAGTTCGAATTACTTTAGATGGCTCTGTGGATTTATCCATCGGTTGGGTCGAAGATTTTGCCGACGTAAAAAATGCCTTCGATCCAATTTATGACCAATTGGACCACCACTATTTAAACGAAATTGAAGGTCTTGAAAATCCAACAAGCGAAATTCTGGTTAAATGGATTTGGGATCGGTTAAAACCAAATTTAAATTTTCTGGCGGCCATCGAAGTGAAAGAAACCTGTACGACAGGCTGCATTTACCGGGGTGAAGATGGCTAAAGCTGAAGGAAAATATTTCCAGTTTGATGGCGAGGACCAGATTAATCCTGATTTTCTGGAGACCTTTCCATTCGATAGTCCCGAACAATATATCATGACCGAGACAGATGAATTCAGTGCGGTTTGCCCCTTTAGCGGCCTGCCGGACTTAGCTTATATAAAACTTGAATATTATCCCACCAGTGGGAAATGCATCGAACTAAAATCGCTGAAATATTACTTCATTAGTTTTCGCAATGTCGGTATATATCAGGAAGGTGCCACAAAACGAATTTACGAAGATTTGAAATCCGTTTTGGATACAGAAAAAATACGCATTACAACAGTTTATAATACCCGTGGTGGTTTTGACACCACCTGCATTGAGGGGTCGATTGATTAGCTCTTTTTCGCTGTGAATCGCAATAAACATAACATAACTTTGCCACCGCTTTTTTAAGCGATTCCAACACATTGATGATCCGGTAGCTCAGTTGGTAGAGCAGTGGCCTTTTAAGCCATTGGCCGTGAGTTCGAGTCTCACCCGGATCACAGTTAAATCCCTCGTCGAGAAACTAATTTTCTGACGGGGGATTTCTTTTTGCCTCCCGTTTGACACAACCTCCCTAACTGTGTCAAACAATGACAAACTAAGCCAAATAAGCAACAAATCGGGTACCGATTTACCGGATACCAAAAGATTTAAGATACCATTAGGACCGCTTCCCCCTGTTTTGCGAAAATGGGTACAGTATAAATGCGGTAGCAGATTGAAAATTAAGTAATTCCAATCTGCTACCAAGTTAGCAAATCAAATTTATCTTTATCTTATTTGGATATCTGCTATTGCACTTATATAGCGTTGTGGGGTGTGAATTTAGCCTCATTGTTTATTAGCGATTCTAAACCCTCCATAATAGCATGGTAAAATCCTTCAAAAAGTGATTTCATTTCAGATTTAGCTTCAGTATTAAATTTAGAGCTCCAGGATACCTCACAATTATTATCATCGAGTGACTTCACTTTTACGTCACTAATGTAGTCTGTTAAAGGAAATGGCCCGGATAATATTCCGTATTCTAAGTGCATGTTTTCATTGTCAAGTTTGTTTAACGCCTCTATTATTTTAGCATTGTCAGGTAAATAGCACGTTCTTTTAGATCCAATACCTTTACCTTCAACAAAAGAGCTAACTATTGGAGAGAAATGTTCAATTCCTTCAAAAGCAGAAATTTTTTCCCAAGCAGCATGAGCTGGTACATTTATCGATTTTGTTACATTAACGTTTATCATTTTTAATCCTTTATTTTATGAGTAATTAACGTAACAAAACTACCCAACCCGGGTAATTAATAAAAAAATAGCGTTCAGATATTATTCTATCATAGATATCTGTTCATCAATGTATTCTCGCAATTCTTCCCGGGTTTTGATTTTATATAAGATACTTAGTCCAAAAATTACACCGATCAGAAACTCCGTATATTTTTCAATACGTTCCGGATATTTAAGTTCGTTCAAACCGGCTGCTCGTTTAAGTACAACTCGGTAACTTTCTTTCATATTGCCAAAATATCGTTTGTACACATCGGACACCAAGTCTTGTTCGTGTCTCAATTCCACTACCGTATTCACCATTAGACAACTTTTGGGGAATGTCTTATTTAGCAGCGCATCGATTAGCGTATAAAAAAAATCTCTAAAAGAGTCTAAGCCCTTATTTGAATTTCGGATTTCAGTTAAGATCGGGTCTGAAATTGAGATCACATAATCTTCCAAAGCATCTATAAAGAGTAAATCCTTTGTATATTTATTATAAATAGTTGAAACACTTACCTTTAGATGTTCAGCCAAATCTTCAGATGTAACACCCTTAAATCCTTTCACCCAAAATAAATACTGGGCTTTTTGAACGAGTTCTATATATGTATTATTAAGAGTTCGCGGCATAATTCGTATTCTTTTTAAGTATTACATTTATTCCGTTGTTGATGAGTGATAAACGTTCTTCATGCGATTGTATAACTGAAAAACACATTGAAGTACAAAACAATCCTGTGAGATGTTTGGCATAAAACTTGGCGTTAGATTTGGTTTCAGGATGAGATTGAAGAAGTGATTCTAATCGTTCCTCAAGTTCACTCAGATAATTATCCAGAACTTTTTTAATTTTTATATTGTTATCAGCAAGCTCAGTCGCTGTATGAATAATAAAACAACCCGATGGACGGGAATTGTTATTACTTAAAAAACTCATATAAAACTCAACGAGGACATTTCGAATGGGTTTATTTTGGTTCAAACGTTCAAATATCTTATTAATATACCGTTCATTGTACAGTTCCAAGGCACCGAAAAGGATACCCTCTTTGTCCTGAAATTCATCATATAAGGAAAAACGATTCACCCTTGTATTGCTCACGATTTCATTGATCGAACAAGATCTGTATCCATTTTTCCAAAAAAGATTGATGCACTTTTCAAGCACACTATTTCTATTAAACTCTTTATAGCGCATATTTTTTGTCAGTTGAATTAAACATTTTCACATTATATTAATTTTTTTGAGTTAATCTTAATATTGCTCACAACGGTATCGTATAAACGCAGTAATAGTTTAACCGCCAATTTTCCAGTATAGTACCAATCTTAATTTAACTTCATAATTGTCGAAGAAGTAAGATAAGGATTTTCAAACTCAACTACTTCTCCAGCTTTCTTTATCAGAAATTGGAAATAAGTGTGCCGATAAAGCTATATTAAAATATTTTATCCATAACATGACACAAGTAGACAGGACCTAAGCACAGAGCTTTCAGCGCTCATCCCTGCCCCCATGAGTAGGGCAATATTTTTCATGGATGTAATCTTGCTATTTTACCGAATAAATGCTTCAAGATTCCATAAGACTGACGTTATATTAGTCTATAATTTGAAGGCAAAACCATGGCATGGATTAAGGTAATCGACGAAAAAAACGCGGATGGTTCGTTAAAGGATCAATACAATAATTTAACTGAACCCTGGGGTGGTGTGGACAATATTCTCAAGATTCACAGTTTGAGCCCCGAGTCTCTGGCTGCTCACAATCACCTGTATCAAACAGTAATGTACGGAAAATCGCCCGTTCGCCGTCCTGACAGAGAAATGATTGCAGTAGTAGTATCTACCATCAATCAATGTCACTACTGAATCGCCCACCATGGGGAAGGTCTCTTCAAACTAATCAAGGATGAAATTCTGGTTCATCAATTAAAATCCGATTATAAACTGGCTATGATTAACCCGGCCCAAATGACCATGTTGGATTATGCCGCCAAACTTACGGAACGGCCCACTGATATGATTTCGGAAGATATTGATCGTCTGCGGGAAGCCGGTTTCAGTGACCGTGCCATCCTGGATATCAACCTGATTGTCGCTTATTTCGCTTATGTCAATCGTGTCGCGGATGGATTGGGTGTAGAACTGGAAGACTATTGGGAAAAGAAATAATTTCTAATTTAAATCCCGAATGACCGAACAACCGAAACTGAAGCGGGTACTTTCCCTCCTTGATGCTACCATGATAAATGCCGGTGGCATTATTGGTTCCGGCATTTTTATGGTACCAGCAACTGTGGCGTTCTACATGGCGTCTAGTTCTCTATTCTTTATGGTCTGGATCCTGGGCGGGATCGTTAGCCTTTTTGGCGCCCTATCTGTTGCGGAATTGGCCGCTGCCATGCCCCGCCCCGGCGGACAATATGTTTATTTGAACGAAGCCTATGGCACGGTTTGGGGATACCTATATGGCTGGTCAGCCGTGGCAGTCATTAATACTGCTTCTATCGCGGCTATCGGAGTCGCATTTTCAGAATATCTCGGATTTTTCTATTCCCTCACCCCATTGGGTATCAAAGGAATTGCGATTCTTACGATTATTCTTTTAACCGTAATAAATATTGTGGATGTGAAATCCGGTGCCCGGTTTCAAAACCTTTTCACTTTCACAAAACTGGGTGCCATTTTTGGAATCATCCTTTTTGGCCTGTTCATGGAGGGGGGGAATACAGCCAATCTTCAACCCATTTTTCCCGCTCAATCATTCACCAGTCTCGTCGGTCCCCTGGGGTTGGCAATGGTGGCTGTTCTGTGGACATTTGACGGATGGATCTTTGTCACTTATGTGGCCGGCGAGGTCAAGAATCCTGAACGAAATATCCCCCTGTCACTTATTTTTTGTATGGCCATTGTCGTATCCCTTTACCTTGCCCTCAATTACGTTTTGGTTTATGTCCTTGGTTTTGACCAAATGATCGGATCTGAATTGGTAATGTCCGATGCAGCATCTGTATTTCTTGGAGGCAAGGGTGCCGTCATTGTTACCATCATCATTTTAATCTCACTTGTTGGTGCCAATAACGGAAGTGTGTTAACCAGCGCCCGGATCAACTATGCCATGGCCAGGGATAAATTATTTTTTAAACAGGCCGCCGCAATCCATCCCAAGTTTAAATCCCCTGCCAACGCTCTAATCATTCAATGTGTTTGGACATGCATTCTCGCATTTAGCGGCACATTCAACCAACTAATCACATACGTCATTTTTGCATCATGGATATTTTATGGCATGTCTGCGGGGGCTGTCATCATTTTGCGAAAGAAAAGACCCAATTTGGAGCGCCCCTATAAAACACCTTTGTATCCCTGGATACCGATCATTTTTATTTTATTCGCCATATTTCTAACCTTCAATACAATAATGGAAGCGCCACGGGATGCGGCCATCGGTACAATCATAATTCTGGCAGGACTTCCTCTTTATTATTACTGGAAAAAGAATGACTGATCAGATTAACAAAATCGCATTAACTGCAGCTAAATTAACGGCGGTAAAAATTATCGGAATAATAAATATAGATTGGTATGGAGAGACCTTTAAATAAAAATTTCGGCTGCCAGAATATGGTGGATCCCATCCGGCGAATTTTAATAAAACACCCAAGGAATGCTTATCAAAACCAAACCAAGGTGAACGAGGAATCTCCACAACTCAATTATTTTGGCGTACCGGATTTTGAAAAAGCAATTTCCGACTATGATAAATTTATCGGATTGTTGGACTCATTTGACACTGAAGTTCATTTTCTACTACAGGATAATGCCACTTCATTAGATTCGGTTTATACACACGATCCCTGCGTTGTATCCAATGGCGGTATTATTCTTTGCACCATGGGTAAGGACGCTCGTGTCCTTGAATCAATTGCGATGGAATCTTATTTTGAATCCATTGGAGTTCCCATTCTTGGGCGCATTGAAGCCCCTGGGACTTTAGAAGGTGGCGATGTTGTGTGGATCGATGAGCGCACTGTCGCCGTAGGTGAAGGTTATCGTTCAAATGCAGAAGGCATCCGCCAGTTCAAAGCATTACTGGGTGATCATGTGGATGACGTAATTCCCGTATCGCTCCCCCATTGGACCGGACCGGCAGATTGTCTTCATCTCATGAGTAATGTGAGTCCGATAGATCATGACCTATATCTTGTTTATTCCCGATTGCTCCCGGTTCCATTCAGGCAATATCTTATCGATCGCCAAATTAAACTTATTGAAGTCCCAGATGAAGAGTATGATACAATGGGATGCAATGTATTGGCAATCTCTCCACGAAAATGCATCATGATCGAAGGCAATCCCATAACCAAGCAACAACTGGAAGCGGAAAATGTGGAAGTCCATGTCTATGATGGATCAGAAATTTCATTGAAAGGCGGCGGCGGCCCAACCTGCTTAACTCGTCCGTTTTACAGATCAAAATAAATGAACGAAATCATTCCTAAATCTGAACTTGAAATTCAATCGATAGAATTGGCAGAAACCATTCCATCTAAATGGTATTTTGATCCTTTCATATTTAAGACAGAACAACATCAAATCTTTTCTGAAACTTGGCAATTGGTTGGTTCAGAATCAAAGATCCCGAATTTAGGTGACACCCTAATAACAGAAATCGGAGAAAATCCTATTTTGGTATCCCGACAGCCTGAGGGTAAGATCAAAGCCTTCTACAATGTTTGCCGGCATCGCGGCGGACCATTGCTCAGAAAAAATGCCTGTGTAAAATCCTTTCAGTGTAAATATCACGGATGGGTTTATAACAGGGATGGGACCTTACGATCTACCAGGGAATTCGATGGTGTGGAAAACTTTGATTTTGAGAACCACGGATTGGTTTCAATTCATCTGGAATCCTGGATGGGGCTCATCTTCGTCAATCTTTCTGAAAGCCCAAAACTCCTTGATCATTATTTAAGCGGAATAAAGGAACGCCTTGACCCGTTAGATTTCACCGATTATCAATTTCATTCTCGTGAAAGTTACAATATCCGCTGCAATTGGAAAGTATACCTAGATAATTATCTGGAAGGATATCACATACCCCTCGTTCATCCAAAATTGAATACGGTTGTGGATTATAAATCGTATAAAACAGAATTGTTTGAGTACTATTCCCTTCAATCGTGTCCAATTGATCCTGAGATAAGTCCGTACGGCAAAACCGAATTGGGGACTGACCTTGCCTATTATTTCACCATCTTCCCCAACATTCTGCTGAATATTGCCCCCGGAAGATTGCAGACCAATATTGTTGAACCAACCGGTCCTACTTCATGCGTCGTTCATTTTGATTTTTATTTTGAAAATCCTAATAAAACTGACCTAAAAAGCGATTTTGAATTCAGTGAATTGGTGCAACAAGAAGATATTCAAATATGTGAAGATGTCCAGAGAGGTTTAGAATCTAAGGCCTATGATAAAGGACGGTTTTCTGTTCAAAGTGAAAAAGGGGTCCACCATTTCCAATCGTTGTTAAAACAGCATTTTTCCTCAGAATATAATGGCTGATGTTTATGTCATTGGCGCCGGTATGGTGGGTAGTGCCATGGCCTTGGATTTGGCTTTCGATCACAGAGTTTTCGCAGCCGATATCGACGAAGGCGCCTTAACAACCCTTCGATTAAGAAACCCGAATATTCAAACAACTCCCTTAGATTTTAGTGATGTCCCTGCGCTGCAATCCTGGTTAAAGCCTGCCGATATCGTGCTGTGTGCCGTCCCCGGATTTCTGGGTCTAAACACATTGAAAACCATTATTGAGGCCGGTAAAAACACCGTAGATATTTCTTTTTCTCCGGAAGATTTTCTGCCCCTGTATCCATTGGCAGAAGAAAAAGGAATCACCGTGATTGTGGACAGCGGCGTAGCGCCGGGGATCCCCAACTATTTATTAGGGCTGCACAATGAACAAATGGAACTGGATTCCTTTGAATACATGGTGGGCGGTTTACCGCAGAATCCCCAACCACCATTCAATTATAAAGCACCTTTTTCACCGATCGATGTGATCGAAGAATATACTCGCCCGGCCAGAATGCAGGTTAACGGCCGAATTCTCACACACCCCGCTCTTTCGGATATCGAATCTGTATCTTTCGAACCGGTTGGAATGCTGGAAGCATTTAATACTGATGGGTTGCGATCTATCCTGAAAACCATGGCGCACATCCCCAATATGAAAGAAAAGACACTGCGCTTCCCCGGTCACGCAGCCCAGATGCAGACTCTCAGTGATGGTGGCTTTTTCAGTGATCAACCGCTGAAAATAAAGGGGCAATCAATCTCACCTTTGAATTTAACCGCCGAACTTTTATTTAAAGAATGGGAACTAAAACCAAACGAACCGGAATTCACCCTATTAAAAATAACATTAAAGGGAAAAGAAAAGGGGCTTCGCAAATCAATCGTCTATAGCTTATATGATGAATACAATCTGGAAACAAAAACTTCCTCCATGGCCCGCACTACCGGTTATACGGCAACGGCAGCCATAAACCTGGTTTTGAATGGACATTTTACTGAAAAAGGACTTTTCCCACCAGAATTGGTCGGCAAAGATCAAAACTGTACCGCTTTTATTCTACAATATTTGAAGGCCCGGGGCGTAACAATAAAAAAGAAGAGCAACAAGCAGGGACGTAAGGGATCAGATCCATCTGTTACAAAGTAGTGTGCGAATCCGGTTAGCGCAAGTGTAGCTCCAATGTCAATAAAGTGGCGCAAAAAGTATGTGCTCTGTCTAAATTCACAGCCTGTTTTTAACCCATTAATTTAAACCTGTAATTCACGAGAAAACCTCCCCATGCCCCGAGACATTACCCAAGACTTTTCACGTCGACACATTGGCTCCAATCAAGCCGATCAAAAGGAAATGCTTAATCAATTGGGATTTGAATCCATTGATCAATTAATACGTAAAACACTCCCTGAATCAATCCGGACAAAATCCGACCTCAACATTGGACCCGGATTAGATGAGTTGTCCTTGCTCAAAACAATAAAAAGAATCGCAATAAAGAATAAAGTCGCCCGCTCATACATTGGCATGGGATATTACGGAACGGTAACACCGCCTGTCATCCAACGCAATATTCTAGAAAATCCAGGTTGGTATACCGCTTATACGCCCTACCAAGCAGAAATTTCACAGGGACGTTTGGAAGCGCTGCTGAATTTCCAAACAATGGTTATCGATATGACAGGCATGAATATTGCCAATGCATCCCTGTTAGATGAAGCCACTGCGGCAGCAGAAGCTATGCTGTTAATGTATCGATCCAACCCTAAAAGGAATCGGTTTTTAGTGGCGGATGACTGTCACCCCCAAACCATAGATGTATTAAAAACCCGTGCAAACCCAATTGGCATCGAACTGACAATTCAATCCTCGGATAATTTCAATTTTAACGATGATATATTTGGCGCTTTGATCCAGTACCCCGCCACGGACGGAAAAGTATCGGACTATACTGATCTTTGTCAAAATGCCCATGACAATGGTGCCTTCATTGCTGTGGCGACTGATTTACTGAGCCTGGCCATTTTACCTTCTCCATATGAAATCGGTGCTGATGTGGCAATTGGAAATTCCCAAAGGTTTGGCGTACCCATGGGATTTGGCGGCCCCCACGCCGCATTTATGGCAGCGAAAGAAGAATTCAAACGGAAAATGCCCGGCCGGATTATAGGAGTATCGGTAGACACCCATGGAAACCGCGCCCTTCGAATGGCCCTCCAAACCAGAGAGCAGCACATTCGCCGCGACCGTGCTACTTCCAATATTTGTACCTCTCAGGTACTATTGGCTATCATGGCCGGCATGTATGCTGTTTATCACGGATCGGAAGGTATTCGCGCAATTGCCAACCGTATCCATCAAAAGACAAAAGAATTAGCATCCGCAATTTCAAACGGCGGACATCGTATTCTTCATGATCAATTTTTTGATACGATCCGCATTCAGCTGAACGGTTCCGCAGTTGCTGATCTTAGGTCACGAGCGGAATCCCATAATTTGAATTTCCGTTATTTTGAAAATGGCGATGTGGGAATTTCCCTGGATGAAACAGTTTCACCCGGTGACCTGGGTGATATCCTCTCTGTTTTTGAAATTGATAAAGCAGACCGTAACAATGGGTTTGACTTAAAAAACACTCGATCATCGGAGTACCTGACTCATGCTGTGTTCAGCGCATATCATACTGAAACAGAAATGATGCGCTATCTCCACCGATTGGAGACCAAAGATTTGACCCTAAATACGAGCATGATTTCACTAGGGTCATGCACTATGAAACTCAATGCCGCAGCCGAAATGATGCCCATTACCTGGCCGGAGTTTGCTTTTTTACATCCATTCGCACCGGCAAACCAAACACTCGGATACAAAGAATTAGGCGATACACTTTCTGATTGGCTCATGGATATTACCGGATTACAGGGGTGCTCTCTCCAACCCAACTCCGGTGCCCAGGGTGAATTTTCAGGATTGCTTGTCATCCGTGCTTATCACTTGGACAGAGGCGATACACAGCGAAAAATTTGTTTAATTCCGGCCTCGGCCCATGGAACCAATCCTGCCAGCGCCGTTATGTGTGGCATGGATGTGGTCGTAGTTAAATGCGATGAAGAGGGCAACATCGATATTGATGATCTAAAATCAAAAGTGGAAAAGTATCGTGATTCCCTTGCTGCTATTATGGTCACCTACCCATCGACCCACGGTGTATTTGAAGAAGCCATCGGAGACGTCTGTGATATTGTTCACCAGAACGGCGGACAGGTTTATTTGGATGGGGCTAACCTGAATGCAATGGTTGGGCTTGCGCGTTTGGGTGAATTCGGCGCCGATGTATGCCACATCAATTTGCATAAAACATTTGCCATTCCCCATGGTGGTGGTGGACCAGGGATGGGGCCCATTTGTGTGGCTGATCATTTGGTACCATTTCTACCAGGGCATCCGATTCTCGATAATAATGAAAAAGCAATTCATGCGGTTTCTGCTGCGCCAATTGGAAGTGCCGGTATCCTACCCATCTCCTGGGCTTATATTGCTTTACTCGGGGATGAGGGGCTCAAGGCCTCAACTGAAGCTGCAATCCTGAATGCTAACTATATGGCCTACCGATTGAAAGATCATTACCCAATTTTATACCGTGGAACTAAAGGTTATTCCGCTCATGAATTCATTTTGGATTTACGTCCCCTAAAAAAAGAATCAGGCATTTCTGATGAGAATGTGGCCAAACGCTTAATCGATTACGGGTTCCACGCACCAACAATGTCTTTCCCCGTTCCGGGGACACTCATGGTTGAACCGACCGAAAGTGAATCTAAAAAAGAATTAGACCGCTTCTGTGATGCTATGATTTCCATCAAAAATGAGATTATGGATGTAGCCAATGGAAAATCCGACGCCAATGACAACCCATTAGTTAATGCACCCCATACGGCGGTTCAGGTTACAGCAAACGATTGGGGTCATTCCTATTCACGGGAGCAAGCTGCTTATCCAGCTTCATGGCTGAAAAATCATAAATACTGGCCCACCGTAGGTCGCGTGGATAACGCTTTTGGCGACCGCAACCTGATCTGCACTTGTCCACCAATTGAGGACTATGAGACTAATTAAAACAGCACTTTTATTTTGCCTGATTGTACTTCCTTTATCAGGGCAATCAACATATTTTTTAGATTTTAATTGGGATAAAGATGGAATTTCTCTTCAGAATTCCGAAAAGGTTGATGTAAATATTAAATCCCATAAACGATCATATTTATCTGACCAAAACCTTTACTTCGAGTTAACGGACAATGGTAAACAAGTATATTGGTCCACCTTGCCCCATCCGCTCCGAGTCCACGTTGAATATTCGGATGAAAATGGGAATCTTTATCGACAAGAATCTTTTTTAGAATCATCTGAATTTACGATTCGTATCCCGGCCCGGTTTCGTGCTGATGCAATCCGGTTTTTCACCTTAAATCCAGACGCCCGTGGTAAGATCAAAAATGAGATTTTATTCTCTGACCAGCCCATCCTCAGACTCGTCGAAAAATTAACCGTTTCAATAAAACCTGAATAAATATGCGTTTTATTTTTCTCAACTTTATTTTAGCGGTGACGATAGCGGCCCAAAGTTTTCCCGTGCATACTTTCCAGGAATCCGGACCCCGTGGAATCCAAATTAATGTCGTATTCCTTGCTGAAGGATATCGAAAATCAGAAATGGAAAAATTTAGGACTGATGTGAGTGCCGCTACTACCGCCCTTTTCAATATTTCTCCATACAAAGAATATAAATCACTCTTCAATATCTATGGTGTCGAAGTTGAATCCAATCAATCGGGGACTGATCATCCAAAAACTGCCGATGATTGTCCAACCAGCTCCGAGATTTTTGAAGCTGATACCTATTTCAACAGTACTTTTGATCGCGGGAATATTCATCGTCTCTTAGTGATTACCAGTTCTGGTAAGGCTTACAGTGTTCTGCGGAATACAGTACCACAATGGGATATCGTTTTTGTCATCGTTAACCATTCAATGTATGGCGGTTCCGGTGGCACATGGGCCGTATTCTCAACCCATTCTTCAGCACCACAGATAGCCATTCACGAGGCGGGTCACTCTTTTGCAGGACTTGCGGATGAGTATGATTATGGCAGTGGAGGGCATGAAGCACCCAATGCCACAGCAATCACGAATCGTGCCGATATTAAATGGAATAATTGGATTAAAGACAGCACACCGATTCCCACCCCAGAAACTAGCGATTATAATAATGTGGTCGGATTATTTGAGGGTGCAGTATATGAAACCAATGATTGGTACCGTCCGAAGTTGAATTGTATGATGAAATCATTGGGGTACCCATTTTGTGAAGTTTGCAGCGAACAAACTATTCTAACTATTTATGATTTAGTCTCGCCTCATGCTAGCCATTATCCCTACAGGAATTCACTTCAAATTTCACATACTTACCAAGGACTATTTGAAATCGATATTCGATCAGTTCAGCCCCAAACGATACAGGCAGATTGGTTTTTAGATACAACTCAAGTCGCAGAAAACACCAATGTGTTTTTAGTGCAGGGCGCCGTTATATCCGCTGGGGATCATAAATTAATTGCACGTGTCAGTGATACGACATCCATGGTACGTACCGACCCCTATACCAAGCGAATTTCAATGGTGACTTGGAATCTGAATGTGGGCACGTCTCTGAATGTGGATGAAAATATGATTATCCCAAACCAAGTCAGTTTAAATCCCAATTATCCCAACCCGTTTAATCCTTCTACCACATTTTCATATACACTGCCCAAAGCCATGCCGGTAAAGATCAGCGTAATTGATGTGGATGGTCGGATGGTTCAATCCTTAGTAGATGAATTAATGCCCCAAGGATTTCACAGCGTTAATTGGCACGCCGGTAATTACAGTTCGGGGATTTACTATTTTAAACTGGAAACGCCGGAAGGCATTAAAATCCAAAAAGGGGTGTTATTAAAGTAGAAAAAGGCTTTGATAAATCCATCATTTCTATGAACATCTAATTTTTTCTTCAGTTACGAAAATGGGTAGTTTAACGCTGTCCTCACTTTTGACTTTTGTTTATTTCGTTTTTTCTGATGGTTACCGATTGTTCCACCCCTTTAATCTTTATCTGATACACCAAAATAAATCGCCGACACTCTGGCGTTCTGTTTATCTATCTTTGACTACGCCATTATGCGTCATGGAAAACAGAGATAAATCTTGCGGCAGTGGGAAAAGATAAAACGCTGGACATTACAATAAAGAATGCAGTACAATTTGGCCGTCTGTACAGCTTAGAATTGCATGCATTAATGAACAAAATGATACATCATAATGCTCACTTAACAAAAACGCATATGTGCCCAAGGTTTTGACAGCAGACAATCCTAACACTGCAATAGGAGATAGATCTTGAATTATCAATTCGGACTATTAAGCTGGATACTATTTTTAACTACACTCCTTGGACTTTATGCAGCCTATGTAGCCTAGCGTCGGCGTACATCATCTCCAGCGAAATATATAACACTCATGGAAATTGCTGTAGTCGTCTGGACGTTTTCATACGCTTTTGGAGCCGCTGCCACAACGGTAGCGCTGAAATTACTGTGGACACAAATATCATATTTGACTCTACCTGGTGCGCCCCTGTTTTATTTCCTGTTTGCATTGGCATATAGTCATCACGGCAGATATTTGACTAAACGCAATATAATTTTGCTGGCAATAGTCCCGACTCTTACAGTAATCATTGTTTTAACAAGTAATTGGCATCATTGGTTTTATACCAGTATCTCGATCAATCCTGACAACAATCTCGCTATAAAGGAGCACGGTTTCTGGTTTTGGATACATATTACCTATTGCTATACACTGCTTGCCGTTGGGGCGATTTTATTATCTCGGGAAATTCGGCGTACTTCAATATTTTTTAAACCTCAAATTGCAATTTTATTGGTTGGAGCGTTCTTACCTTTCATTGGAAATATGATGTACGTGTTTCAAATCAATCCAATTCCCGGCCTGGATTGGACACCAATTGCTTTTGGATTATCGGGGTTAATCTTGACCTGGGGAATATACCGGTTCCAGTTACTGAACTTAATTCCGGTAGCACGACATAAATTAGTGGAAACCATCCGGGATGGAATACTGGTGCTTGATGTCCATGGTAGAATCGTGGATTTGAATCCCGCAATGCAGACCATAACAGGTTTATCAACCAAACAAACCATCGGACATGTAGCCACGGAAGCATTGACTGAATCGCCTGAATTGATCAAGAGATTAGATAGTTATAATGGATTGCCGAAAGAGATTTGTTTAGGTAAAAAAGGGACTGAAAATTATTATGTTTTGCAAATTTTACCTCTGGATAGCAGGAAGGGACAACCAGCCGGGCCGCTAATAATGTTGCGCAACATCACTGCCCGAAAGCAGAATGAGAAAGCTTTGCGAAAAGCTCATACAGAACTCGAAGAGCGAGTCGAACAACGCACCAAAGAACTCAAGGTATCCAATGTACAACTGCAACAAGAGATCACTGTGCGCAAACAAGCAGAAGAAGAGTTGGGATCACATTTGGAGTGGGCCCAAATGTCTTATTGATAGTTCCATGGACATGATCATCGCTGTGGACAGTCAACGTCAGATCACCGAATTCAACCGTGCGGCCGAACTAACTCTTGGTTACAGAAAAAAAGAAGTGCTGGGTAAACATGTGGACATGATTTATGCAGATATTAGTGAAGGCCAGTCAGTCCACAAGTCAACCTTGGAAAAAGGAAAGCACCTTCGGGAAATAATGAATAAGCGTAAAAACGGTGAAACTTTTCCGGCGCTGATTGCCGCATCAACGATATTCAATAATAAGGGTGAAAGCATAGGCGTCATGGGCGTATCCCGGGATATTTCCGAGCAAAAAGCAGCAGAGATGGTCCTTCGGGATAGCGAGGAAAAATTTCGCTCCATTTTTGAGGAATCACGGGATGCTATTTATATATCTTCGGCAGAGGGATATACAGTTGATTTCAATTTGTCTATGGAAAGAATGCTCGGATACGACCGGGAGGCTTTGCTTAACCTTCCAGTGAAAAATGTTTATGCCATAAAAGAAACCCGTTTACAATTCCAGAAGTTCATTGAAGCCCAAGGATATGTCAAGGATTATGAACTGCAATTTCGCAAGAAAGATGGTCTTATAATCGACTGCTTGGTCTCCGCAACTGTTCGAAACGACAGGGATGGAAATCTTATCGGTTACCAGGGGATCATTAGGGATATTTCTGAGAGCAAGCAGGCAGAAAAAGATCGTGAAGAAGCCCTTCAAGAAGCACGAAAAGCCAATAAAGTTAAGAGCCTGTTCTTGGCGAATATGTCCCATGAGATCCGCACACCCTTAACCGCTATTTTGGGATTTATTGAGCTAATAGAGGATAGTACCCACGATAAGGTGAGTAAGGAGGAAAAAGGATTCTTTGAAATTATTAGAAGAAGCGGGGATCGTTTAATGCATACGGTGCATAGTATTCTGGATATTTCTCAGATTGAAGCGGGAACTTATAAGCTAAAACGGGAATCACTCGACTTGGTAAATCTGGTTCAGGATTTAATCAATGAATACCAATTGATGGTTGCCGAAAAGAACCTGAAATTAGAGTATGAATCGGACCTTGATTCAGCTTTTATCATGGCCGATAAGAATTCTCTTTCAGGATCGTTTAGTAATATTCTTGACAATGCCATCAAGTATACGGATCAGGGAAAAATTATAGTATCGATTGAATTAAAATCCAATCAATATGTCCTTTCCTTTAAGGATACGGGAATTGGTATTTCTAAAGAGTACCTGGGCAGACTGTATGATGCTTTTGCCCAGGAGAGTGAGGGGTACAACAAGAAGTACCAAGGTATAGGACTGGGAATGGCGTTGGCCAAACTTCACCTGGATATGAATCAGGTGGAGATTGATGTTGAAAGCACTAAAGACGTGGGGACGACTTTTATACTCACGTTTAAGCCGGAAATAAATCCTGTTCGTAAAAAGGAAATGAAACGGGAGACAACCAAAGTATTACCTGTAGATAAACCTACTGACCTACTGCAGGTATTGTTTGTGGAAGATGACCCCAATACCCAAAAACTCATCAACATTTATTTGAAGGAGCAATACACAGTGTGTTTTGCTGATTCGGTGGCGAATGCCAAACAGCAATTAAAGGAACAGAAGGTGAATCTGGTACTGCTTGATCTTTCTCTTAAAGGGAACGAAGATGGATTGGATTTGGCCCGTTTCATACGGAAATCCAAACAATGGAAAACATTACCGATTATTGCCGCCACAGCCCATGCCTTCACCTCGGACCGAGATAATTGTATCGCAGCTGGATGCGACGATTACTTATCTAAACCTGTCAAAAAAGAAAATCTGTTAGAAAAGATAAGTAAGTTCGTGTGAAATTATTTTTGGTTGAAATAGTGTTGCTTTTATTTTCAATTAGTTTATTAGCTGCTCAAACTGATTTGGACGTTAAACAGTAATAGGGGTTTAGATGTACGCTATAGCATGTTTTGGAATATTAATGATGTTAATTAGTGCTGTAATGGTAATAAATCCAGAGTATTGGTCTGATGGAATCGTAAGGTTTAGTGAAAAGACATATTTTCATCCATTCGAAATATTAAGCAGACTTGGTTTCGGGACGATTTTAATCGTTTTTTCTGATCAAACACTTTATCCGTCCGTAATGTTAGGCGTTGGTTATTTATTGGTGGCTGTGGGCATAGGGCTTCTCATAACACCACCTTCAAAACATAAGCAATTCGCAGTTTGGTCTGCCAAAAAATTTAAAAATGTATTCAGACCGGCAGGAATAGGTTCCTTCTTTTTTGGTGTATTCTTGATATATGCAGCAGTGGCTGATTCGACAAGTGCATAATGTTTTTGTAAGGGCAAAGTGCCTTAACTTTATTAAATAGATAAGCATTATAAATTAAGGGTGAAAAAATGAGTTCGGACAAAACATCCGCGAGAATTGTGGGTGCATTGTTTTTAACTGCGATTTTTACGTATGGACTAGGCAATGGATTTATAGAATCTATTTTAGATGCTCAGGATTATCTGGCTAACGTTCATGAAAATAAAATGCAGTTGATACTAGGAGCGATCCTTATGTTAATCAATTCTGCCGTAGTTGTTGGTATTGGAGTGATGATGTTCCCAATCTTGAAACAACACAATGAACCTATAGCGCTTGGTTATGTTGGGACCAGGATCATTGAGGCTATAATCCTAATTGTTGGCGTAATCAGCTTACTGTCACTGCTAACATTAAGTGAGGAATACATAAAATCTGGAACTCCAGATGTTTCCTATTTTCAAACATTAAGTACATTGGCCGTAAAAGGGAACTATTTCGCGTATCAGATTGCTATGATTGTTCTTGGTGTCGGTAGTCTGACGTTTTGTTATATATTATATCAATCAAAACTCATTCCGCGATTTATTTCTGCCTGGGGTTTTATCGGATATGCTGCTTTATTGGCCGGAGCCTTATTCGAGATTTATGGATTTAAAGTGGGACTGATATTATCTATTCCCGGCGGTTTATTTGAAATAATTCTACCGGTATGGCTTTTCATTAAAGGTTTCAATCCAATTGCTATCGCTTCTGAGTCAGCCATATAGATATTATAGAAATGTAGAAATACTGTTCCCCAATATGCCACTATAAGCCTTTACTGCTCTTCTATCAATTCTAAATATTCATTTTCCAAGGCCGTCATAGTATCCATAGCTTTTTGGAGAATTTCATAATCATTTGCAAAATCTGGGTTTTGGATGATTGCTCGTTCTGATTCCAACTCTTTTTCAATCATCTTGAATCGTTTTTCAATCCAGGCCAGGCGGTTCCGAGTTTTCTTCCGCTCCTTGTGATCTAGTTTATTTTGCGAAGGAGTTTTAGGTTTGGTCACATTAGACTTATCGGATTCTTCCCCCTTTTTCTTCCATTCGTAATACGCATAATTCCCTTCAAACACGCGAATTCCACCACCGCCTACTTCACAGGTAAGATTGGTCACATTATTCAGGAAATGGCGGTCATGAGAAATACATACAATCGAGCCGGTAAATTGCGTGAGTGCTTTTTCTACCACATTTCGAGTGACCATATCCAAATGGTTTGTTGGCTCATCCAATAAGAGTAAGTGGGCTGGCTCCACCAGCATTCGAGCCAGAGCCACCCGGGCTTTTTCACCACCGGAAAGAACTTTTATGTGTTTTTCAATTTCATCCCCGGAAAACATGAAACTACCCAAATAAGTCCGCATCTCAATTTCGCTCCACCCCGGGCTTACTTTTTTAATCGATTCGAAAACGGTTTCATTTGGGTCTAAAATTTCCAATTGATGCTGAGCATAGTAGGCCTTGTCCACGTTGGATCCGATTCGGATGGCACCAGTGGTCACACTTTCTACCCCGGCCAGCATTTTCAATAATGTGGATTTCCCTGCGCCATTATGTCCAACCAACCCGATTTTCTGTCCCCGCTCTACAACCATATCCATATCGTTAAACACTTCAACATCCCCATAATGCTTGGTCACATTCCGGCAGGATGCCACATTCAGCGGTGACCGGCTGGGCTGGGGTAATATCAGGTTCATGGTGTGGTTTTGTTCGGTAGGTGCTTCGATCTTTTCCAATTTACCCAGCATTTTCACCCGGCTCTGGACTTGGGAAGATTTTGTATTTTTATACCGAAACCGTTCAATAAAACGCTCCGTATCCTTTATCTGCTTTTGTTGGTTCCGGTAGGCCGCCTGGTGCTGTTCCATCCGCAAGGCTTTTTCTTCTTTGTACTTGGAATAATTACCATGATACAGAATTATTTTCTTTAGGTCGATTTCAAGGATATTATTCACAGAGCGATCCAGGAATGCACGGTCATGACTAATCATAACCATTCCGCCTCTCCATTCCGATAAAAATGATTCCAGCCAAATCGTAGCTTCAAGATCCAAGTGGTTTGTAGGCTCGTCGAGGAATAGAATATCCGGTTGCTGCAACAGGATCGCAGCCAGAGATACGCGCATCCGCCAACCACCACTGAACACATCCATGGTTTCCTGAAACTGTTCATCGGTGAACCCAAGACCGCTCAATATCTTTTTGGCTTTTTCTTCCAGATTCCATCCGCCCAATGCTTCGAATCGACTTTGAATTTCGCCCAGTTGATTTACCAAGTTCATGTTTTCAGGATTACCAGCAATCTCATGAGATAAAGAAAGCATCTTCCCTTCTAACTCGCGGACTTCTGGGTAAGCTGCCAGAACTTCTTCTAAAATAGAGCGGTTGGTTCCAGCCACAGTTTCTTGGGCCAAATAGCCTATAGTGGTGGATTTCTCTACCTGAAGATTTCCGGTATCCGGAGACTCCTTCCTCAGCATGATCCGAAGTAAAGTTGTTTTGCCAGAACCATTGGGCCCCACTAATCCAACGCGCATCCCACGTTTAATAGAAATATTTACATTATTAAATAGGTCCCCATCCGGGAAAGACTTTGACAATCCTTCTAGACGAATCATATAAATAATAAACTGTAATTATTTAATACGTAATTAAAATTCAATTCGTTTTGAGTTACATAATTACGCATTAAATAATTACAATTGACCTTCAACGAATCCACCACGATTTTTAATAAGTGAAATGGGTTGAATCGTATTGATGATTTTCGGGTCACCTTCAACTTGTACTTGGATATAATTATCGGTGTGTCCCTGAATTTTTCCATTTTTCATATTCTCAAATAATACCGGTCGTTCCATCCCAAGAAATTGATCATTGAAATATCGTTGTTTTTTATCCGACAGAATATGGAGCATTTTACTGCGCTCAGCTCGTTTTTCTTTGGATACCACTTCCCTTATTCCAATAGCATCCGTATTGGGGCGTTCGGAATAGGTAAACACATGCAGATAAGAAATATCTAATTCATTCAGGAAATTATAGGTATCCATAAAATCATCATTCGTTTCTCCCGGGAAGCCTACGATTACATCTACCCCAATGCAAGTATCGGCGGCGACTGCTTTTATTTTATTGACTCGTTCCACGTACAAATCTCGTTTATATCTTCGGCGCATTGCACCTAATATTTTGTCCGACCCCGATTGCAACGGTACGTGAAAATGAGGCATAAACTTTTGTGATGACGAACAGAATTCGATTATCTCATTGGTGAGGAGATTGGGCTCAATGGATGAAATCCGAATTCGGTCAAGACCATTCAATCGATCTAATTTTTGAACTAGATCATAAAATGTTTCACGCGTTCCTTTTCCAAAATCACCGATATTAACACCGGTCAATACAATTTCACGGGCATCGGTTTCAGCCACTTCCTTTGCTATTTTTAAAGTATTTTCAATCGTGTTGCTTCGACTTTCACCCCGGGCCAGTGGAATAGTACAAAATGAGCATGTGTAATCACAGCCGTCCTGCACTTTTAAAAATGAACGCGTCCGTTCCCCCGATGAATAGGACGGCCTAAATTTATGAACATGACCAATCTCGGACCGGATCACTTTTGTCCTGCCGTTGAGATCAATTGCATCCAAGTGATTTAGTAGATTGAATTTTTCTTCGGCACCTAGAACGATATCCACTCCGTCGATTTTTGCAATATCATTTGGTTTGAGCTGGGCATAGCACCCTATCACAGCAACAGACGAATTCGGATTTCGCCGCTTGGCTTGGCGAATCAGTTTCCGTGCTTCTTTGTCCGCGTTTTCTGTGACAGAACACGTATTCAGAACATAAATATCCGCCGCTTCACGGTAATCAACTTTTTCAAATCCATGACGAATAAAATCACGAGAGATGGTAGCTGTCTCCGAGAAGTTTAATTTACATCCCATGGTGTGGAATGCTACTCGTTTAGTGGGTGTACTCATAATAAAAGTGCTTATGTGTTCATGTATGAATGTGCTATTGAAACTTTAAAACCATGGCATTCAAGCACATGAACACTAGTGAAAAATCGGAGCGGAAATTACGTAAAAATATGTTTCCACCCATCCAATGCCTGCCGTATTTTTTTTCATGAACCCGAAAGACAAAATTAACGATCTCCGCCAAAAGATTGATGAATTTGATGACCAAATGCTTGATCTGCTGGTGAAACGATTTGCTGTATCCAAAGAGATTGGCCAGATCAAAGCAGTGTCTAATCTTATGATTCGCGACCCCAATCGTGAACGCAAGATCATCGACCGGCTCACTAAAAAACTCAAAGGGAAACTGGATCGAGACGACATTGCTGCCATTTTTGGTCCCGTTTACCACATTTCAAAAAAATTACAGAAGAAGTAGAATAAGGTTGGTTCCCGTTCTGTCCCGTACTTAATATCCTCGTCCATGATTGACATGAACACAAATAATTATTACAGCTGGTACTGGTTTTTTAACCACGAAGGGGTTTTGTAGTCCCAGGGATACCTGTACACGCTGACTGCTCTTAAACCCCGATGATTTCGGGGTTTTTTTTTGCTCAAAATCTGAAAACTTTTAAGCCATTGAGGGAGAAATAAGAGGAAACCATGATAAAATACTTTTCGTGCCTGCCCGTCCTTTTAAAGCAGGCGGGTATTTCGTGGGAAAATTTGAAGTTAAATGGATAAAACACAACTCACATTCAAAGAATTTCAGCATCTTGCTCAGGGAAGCGCAACTATCCCTGTGTACAAGCGAATACTGGCAGATCTACTGACGCCTGTTGCAGCCTGGGCTCACTTATCTCACAAAGCAGACTATGCTTTTCTGCTGGAGTCCGTCGAAAAAGGGAATCAATACGCTCGGTATTCTTATGTCGGGATCAATCCACAGAAAATTCTAACGCATAAAGGGGGACAAACCACCATCTCCGAGAATGGAAAATCTATTAACGTAAATACTCCTTTTCTCGATTTGCTCAGAAAAACCCAATCCCAATATAATATGGTAAAACTGCCGGGAATTCCTTCTTTCACTGGCGGATTGGTTGGCTACCTTGGATACGAGACCATCGCCTGGGTCGAAGATATCCCGACCCACGATGAATCGGTGTTAGATATCCCAGACTCAATATTTATGCTTTTTGAGGATATGATTGCATTTGATCATTTGAAAGGTTCTGCTCTAGTCATTTCCAATGTGAGTATTGATTCTAATTCAAATTTAAAACAACAATTTGATGCTGCTCACGCCAGGATTGATATCATTGGCGAATCGCTTCATTCCGATGTGGACTATCAAACACCTGGGCGAATGGAAAAAAGTAAGCTGTCATCCAACTTCAACAAGGGTTCTTTTGAGGCCGCGGTATTAAAAGCAAAAGAACACATAATAGATGGGGACATTTTCCAATTAGTATTAAGCCAACGGTTTGAGCGACAGACATCGGTCAAACCGGTTACATTGTATCGTGCGCTTCGAAACATTAATCCATCGCCATACATGTTTCACTTAAAAATAAATAGTTTTGACATCATTGGCGCATCTCCGGAACTCCTGGTAAAAGTGGAAGATGGCACCGTGGAAATTCGACCTATTGCCGGCACGCGCCAACGCGGTGAAACAGGGGCAGAAGATCAAACCTTGGCGGATGATCTCATAAATGATGAAAAAGAATGCGCCGAGCATCTCATGCTATTGGATTTAGGGCGAAATGATGTGGGGCGAGTTGCCGAATTTGGCTCCATTACTATTCCTGAAAATATGGTGATCGAGAATTATTCCCACGTAATGCATATCGTTTCTGATGTAAAAGGAAAACTAGCTGCTGATAAAGATCCATTTGATGCACTCATGAGTGGGTTCCCCGCAGGGACGGTAACAGGTGCACCAAAAATTAGAGCTATGGAGATCATCCATGAACTAGAACCGGATCGCCGAGGTATCTATTCCGGAGCAGTTGGCTTTTTTGATTTTGCCGGAAATGTGAATACCTGTATTGCCATTCGCACCATGATCATGAAAGATAATATTGTCCATTTCCAATCGGGAGCAGGAATTGTCCATGATTCGGACCCTACCAAAGAATTTGAGGAAACAGTAAATAAGGCCAAAGCCATTATGGCTGCCATTGATTTTGCAGAGAATGGATTGGTGTCATGATTTTAGTTATTGATAATTACGACTCCTTTACTTACAACTTGGTACAATACATTGGTGCAATTAATCCTGATGTAAAAGTGGTTCGTAACGATCGATTCGATTTGGATGATATCCGAGTGTGGAACCCCTCTCACATTGTGATTTCTCCAGGACCGGGTCGACCTGAAAATGCTGGGCGATCGGTTGAAGTCATCCAAAAATATGGACGATCTATTCCTACATTCGGCGTATGTCTTGGACATCAAGCCATCACTGTGGCTTATGGCGGAAAAGTTGTCAATTCGTCAGAAATAGTCCATGGGAAAACGGCAACCATTCAACAGCATGGAGCAACAATATTTAATGGGTTGGATAGTTCGTTCACAGCAACCCGTTATCACTCTTTAGTTTCAGAAAGAGATAGTTTACCAAAAGAATTGAAAATTATCGCCGAGTTGGACAATGGGCTCATCATGGGAATCGCGCATGAGTCTCATCCGGTTTTTGGCGTTCAATTTCACCCCGAATCGATTGCGACCGAAAATGGTATGCAGATTATTCATAATTTTTTATCAATTGGGAACACCAAACAAGCCAAGGTTTCGATATGAAAATTCTAAATAAAATGGCTAAAACCATTTTCGTGCCTTTCGTGTATTTCGCGGGCAAAGATAAATGAAACAAATATTAGAACAATTACTCAATAAAGAGAATCTCGGTCAAGATGATTCTTTTAATGTCATGCTTTCCATCATGTCCGGTGAATTTGACGATGCACAGATTGCCGGGTTTCTAGTGGCGCTTCGGGCAAAGGGTGAAACAGTTGATGAGATTACCGGATTCGCACGAGCTATGCGAGAAAAGATGGTTACCATTAATTTGGAAACACCTGCGATTGACATGTGTGGAACGGGCGGCGATGCGCTGGGCACATTCAATATTTCTACCGCCGCTACATTTGTTGTTGCCGGTGCCGGGGTTCATGTAGCAAAACACGGGAACCGTTCCATGACATCCAAATCCGGTTCAGCTGACGTCTTGCAAGCACTAGGAATCCCTATTGATCGACCGGTAGAAGAATCAGCAAAAGATATCGAAGAAATTGGCCTGGGATTCATGTTTGCGCCAGCGTATCACCCGGCAATGAAACACGCTATCGGCGTTCGGAAGGCTCTAGCTACACGAACCGTATTTAACATTTTAGGACCGCTCTGTAATCCGGCGGACGTGAAAGCCCAGGCTATGGGTATTTTTCATCCTGACTTAACAGATGTTCAAGCCAATGTATTAAAAGCATTGGGTTCTACCAATGTGATGGTTTTTCACGGTCGTGAAGGATTGGATGAAATTTCCACAACTGCCCCAACCAAAATCAGTCAAATGCAAAAAGGTGCTGAGGTAACTACTTATGAATTTGATGCACAAGAGCTTGGGTTGGATCGCGTTTCTTTGGGTGAGCTTCAGGGTGGCGAGCCCAAAGAAAATGCGAATATGATTCTATCCATCCTGAATGGCGAAAAAGGCCCCAAGCGGGACATCGTTTTGCTCAATGCTGCCGCGGGGATTGTGGTCGGCAGTAAAGCAAAAGATTTAAAAGATGGATTGAAAATTGCAAAAGAGTCCGTGGATTCAGGTTCAGCACTTAACATACTAAACCAATTGGTAAAATGAATATACTTGACCAAATATTAGAGGCAAAGCGTCAGGAAATTCAACAAATTCCAGAAATTGGATTCGTGGATAAACATGGCCAAACTCGCAGTCTGAAAGAGGCTCTGTCGGTACCTGGAATATCTGTCATCGCTGAGATTAAAATAAAATCTCCAAGTGAAGGTGAAATTCTGCCCAATGCCGATCCTGTTCAAATTGCCAAGGACTATGAAGCGGCAGGGGCCGCAGCGATTTCCGTTTTAACAGATGAGCGATTTTTTGGCGGCAGTCTCAAGATTTTAAAAGCGGTGCGAAAGGCAGTTTCTATTCCTGTATTGCGGAAAGATTTTATTATTGATGAAAAACAAATTTTAGAAACGGTATATAATAATTCGGATGCATTTCTACTTATCGCAGATACACTCGACCAAGATACATTACAACAATTAATGAATGGCGGGACAAAGGTAGGCTTAGAATCCCTCGTAGAATATCACGATGAGGAACATGCTGAATTTGTGTTTGTCTTAAACCCGGATATTGTGGGTATCAATTGTCGCAATCTGAAAACCATGTCCACCGATATCACTTATTTTGAAAAAATGTTATCTTCCCTTCCATCAAACTCTATAAAAGTTGCGGAAAGCGGCATAAGTAAACCGGAGGACTTGGAGTATGTTTCCAACTTGGGATACGACGCTGCGCTAGTAGGGACATCACTCATGAAAACCGGAAACCCAGGCAAAGCTTTGGAAAAATTGCTTGGGGGACTGTCATGATACCCACAAAAATTTGCGGTATCACAAATTTACCGGATGCACAAGCAGCAGCCGTTCATGGCGCATCCGCTATAGGATTTATTTTTTACAAAAAAAGTCCACGAGTTATTTCAACGAAAGATGCGAAATTTATTTCCGGTCATTTATCCGATAACATTTCTCGTGTTGGCATTTTTGTTAATCATGAAAAAGAATTTATAGATCATGCAATTCAGGAAGTGCCTTTGGATGTGATTCAACTTCATGGCAATGAAACGCCTGACTTTTGCGATCAGTTTACTCTGCCTGTTTGGAAGGTGCTGCGCGTTAAAGATAAGGAAAGTTTGTCTGCTATGAATGAGTATGATGTGGCTGGATTTCTGTTGGACACATTTTCAAATAATCAATATGGTGGCATTGGCGAAACATTTGATTGGTCATTATTAGATGGGAAATTTGAAACACCCATTATTCTTTCCGGCGGACTCAATCAGGATAATATTTTAAATGCCATTGATTCTGTGAATCCATCGGCTATTGATGTGAATAGTGGCGTGGAGTCGTCCCCAGGAATAAAAGATCATATAAAAATTAAAAACCTATTTAAACGACTCGAGAACACAAACAAAACAGGATTTCAATTCAAGAAAAAAATAGCCACGAAGACTCAAAGACACAATGGATCCTTATAAAATCTTTGTGCCTTTGTGGCAAAAATAATTATGGAAAATAAATTTAAAGACTACAATCTACCCGATGCACAGGGTCACTTTGAGAAATTCGGCGGCAAGTTTGTCCCCGAAACACTCATTCCCGCATTGGAAGAACTGGCCCATCATTACGCAAATGCCAAGGGCGATTCTGGTTTTCAGAATGAGTTGGCCGGATTATTAAAACATTATTCCGGTCGAGAAACTGCCCTTTATTTTGCTGCACAAATTTCAGCGGAATTAGGATTCAATGTTTGGCTCAAGCGGGAGGATCTGAACCATACGGGTGCCCATAAGATCAACAATGCTTTGGGGCAAATTTTGCTCGCCAATCGCATGGGCAAGAAACGAATCATTGCTGAAACCGGTGCAGGCCAGCACGGTGTCGCAACCGCAACAGTGGCAGCGCGCTTTGGTTTGGAATGCATTGTTTATATGGGTGAAGAAGACATCCGCCGGCAAAAATTGAATGTGTTTCGTATGAACTTATTAGGTGCGGAAGTACGGCCTGTATCTTCCGGCAGTATGACGCTGAAAGATGCCACCAACGAGGCCATCCGGGATTGGGTGACGAATGTGGAATCCACTTATTATCTCATCGGCTCTACCGTTGGACCCCACCCTTACCCCATGCTAGTGCGAGATTTTCAATCGGTGATTGGTCAGGAAACCAAACAACAATTTGCGCAACAATCCGACCAGAAATTACCCGATAGGTTGGTCGCTTGTGTAGGTGGCGGTTCCAATGCAATGGGACTCTTTTATCCATTTTTAACAGATGATGTAAAAATTGTTGGTGTAGAAGCGGCGGGGAAAGGGCTTGAATCCGGTGAACATGCCGCCACTTTGACCAAAGGAGACTTCGGTGTTTTACACGGTGCTGCCAGCACATTGCTCCAAAATGATGATGGGCAAGTGACACTCCCCCATTCTATTTCTGCCGGACTAGATTACCCCGGTATTGGTCCTGAGCATAGTTATCTCAATAAATCTGGTCGTGTAAAATATTTTTCTGCTACGGATTTAGAGGCATTGGATACGTTCCAGTGGCTATCCGAAAAAGAAGGCATTTTACCCGCATTAGAATCAGCCCATGCGTTGGCGTATTTACGTCAGAAAAATAACAGCATTGAACCAAACGAACATGTTGTTGTCTGTCTTTCGGGACGTGGAGATAAAGACGTTCACACTGTTGCAGAAGCGTTGGGGATTGATTTATGAATCGCATCAAAATATTATTCAGTGAGCCAAAAGAAAAACTCATTCCTTTTTTAACTGCCGGATATCCACAGTTAGAAAGTACGGTTGAATTAGTCAACGCCGCCGCAGACGCTGGTGCCGAAATGATTGAAATTGGGATTCCTTTTTCAGATCCACTTGCTGATGGTCCCGTGATTCAAGCATCAAGTTTGCAAGCCTTGAAAAATGGCATCACCTTGAATAATATATTTGAGCAAGTGATAGAAATTCGTACACAAATTGATATCCCTATTGCACTCATGGGATATTATAATCCCATAATAAAAATGGGGATTGAGACATTTCTCAACCATTGCGTATTGACCGGGGTTGATGGGCTCATTTTACCTGATTTACCATTGGAAGAAGCGGAACAATTTTGTGAATTAGCCAAGGCCAAAGGTGTCTCACCCATTTTACTGGTGGCACCAAATACACCCGCAGATCGAATTAGAATAATATCAGAATTAGCCGGGGACTTAATTTATGCCGTCAGTATTTTGGGTATAACCGGGAGTGATTTGGCGGCAAAAGATGCCTTGGCGGAATATTTAAATCAAGTTCGAGAAAACAGTGTTACGCCTTTTGTGGTGGGCTTCGGAATCAGCACGCGAGATGATGTGGTTTGGTTCAATGAACATTCGGATGGTGCCGTAGTAGGGTCAGCTATTATTAAAAATATGGACGGGAGTTCAAACCTGGTTGAATCAACAAAAGAATTTATTCAGGAATTGAAAGGGACAACATGATAACAATTGGAATCCAAGGTGGAAAAGGCAGTTTTTCGGAACAGGCGGCCCACGCGTTTGCCCACAATCACGGGCTGGAAAGTGCCGAAATCGTTTACCAAATTTCATCTGAACACGTATTGGCTGGCATTGAATCAGGCGAAACAGTATATGGCATTTTTGCCATGGAAAATGCACAAGGTGGCGTAGTCATCGAAAGTGTAGAAGCACTGGCCAAATACCGCTGCGATATTATTGAAATGTTTCACATTCCTATTACTCAAAATTTACTGGGATTGGCCGGGACACACATTGGCGATGTAACAGAAATTCATTCCCATCAACAAGCGCTTCGTCAATGTAAAGATTATTTGAGTGAACATTTTTGGACACGGCCGTTGATTGAAGAAGATGATACAGCTGAAGCGGCTCGAAGACTTTCTGAAGGAAAACTTCAGAAAACCGCTGGTGTCATTGCCAATAAAGCCTGTGCGGATCTATATGATTTGGAAATACTTCAAGAGAGTATTCATGACTTAAAACATAATTTGACACTATTCCTCGGTGTGAAAAAATTGCAGGACTCATGAACAGTGTCGGCATAATCGGATTTGGACGATTTGGTAGAGTATTGTCCAATATTTTACAAAAAGGATTCTTCATCCATGCGTACGATCCAAACCCTATAGGTCCATTCCCGGGAGTGGAATTAACGAATCTTGAATCAGTTTTAAAGGAAAGGGTCATTTTCATAGCAGTACCGATTCGGCACTTTGAATCTGTTATTAAAGACATCGCTCCAAAATTATCTGAGGATACTACTGTAATAGATGTGTGTTCCGTCAAAATACATCCTGTAAAAATGATGGAAAAATATCTGCCGGAATATGTGAATATTATTGCAACTCACCCCATGTTTGGGCCTGATTCATTCGTATCAAATAATCGTCTGAAAATGATGATGAACAAGACAAGGGATACTCAAAATCAATTTAATTTCTGGCGACAATTTTTTACGGATCAAGGCATCCAAGTCATGGAAATGTCGCCGGATCAGCATGACCAAATGGCAGCAAAAACTCAGGGCGTAACTCACTTTCTTGGACGAATGCTGAAAGAATATGGTATCGGAAAAACATCGATAGACACTCAAGGATTTAGAGATCTTCTGGATTTAGTAGACCAAACCTGTAACGATACCTGGGAGCTTTATACTGACCTTCAGCTTTACAATCCATACACAAAAAATATGATTGACAAACTTAAACTGGCGACAGAATTATTGGACGATCGCCTAAAGGAATTACAAGATGTGGCAAACTGACAGTTGGCGGAAATTTACTGCTAAACATATTCCCGATTATCCTAATCAGGATCATTTATCAGATGTTGAAAAGACGCTTGGGGATTTTCCACCGCTTGTTTTTGCTGGGGAAGTCCGGTCATTAAAACGATCTCTTGCTGATGTGGCGGAAGGGAGTGGATTTCTACTCCAAGGCGGGGACTGTGCCGAAAGTTTTTCTGAATTTCACGCGGATAATATACGTGATACCTTTCGTGTGATCTTACAGATGGCTGTAATCCTGACGTCGGGAGCCAGTATGCCTGTCGTCAAATTGGGCCGTATGGCCGGCCAGTTCGCCAAACCACGATCCAGCCCCACCGAAATAATCGATGGTGTAGAACTCCCAAGTTATACCGGTGATATTATTAATGATATCCGTTTTGATCCGGAAAAGCGTCAGCCCAATCCTGATCGAATGCTGAAAGCTTATTCTCAGGCCGCCTCTACTCTAAATTTGCTCCGTGCTTTTGCCGATGGTGGTTACGCCGATCTCCGCCATGTGAATTCTTGGAATATGGGCTTTGTGAAAAGTGGCCCACAGGGCGAACGGTATCGCCATTTGGCACACCAGATCCAGGAAAGCCTGAATTTTATGGAAGCCTTGGGAATCAATTCTCACAACACACCCCAACTCCGGCAGGTCCACTATTTTACCAGTCATGAAGCATTGCTGCTCCCTTACGAAGAAGCGCTCACCCGTGTAGATTCTACCTCCGGAGAGGTGTATAACACATCCGCTCATTTTGTATGGATTGGGGATCGGACACGATTTTTAGATAGTGCGCATGTTGAATTTTGTCGCGGGATTAAAAACCCCATCGGCATCAAATGCGGTCCATCATTGGACCCAGATGAATTGATTCAATTATTGGATATTTTGAATCCCGATGATGAAGCGGGACGCATAACACTCATTGCCAGATTTGGTCATGATAAAGTGGAAACATATTTGCCAAAATTAATTCGCAAAATTCAGGCAGAAGGCCGTACTGTAGTTTGGTCCTGTGATCCCATGCATGGCAATACCATCAAAAGCAGCAATGGAATTAAGACACGCCCCTTCGATAGAATTATTGATGAAGTGAAACAGAATATTCAGGTCCATAAAGCAGAAGGGTCCCGTGCCGGCGGTATCCACCTGGAAATGACGGGTCAGAACGTGACTGAATGTACCGGCGGACTGGACGATATTTCTGAAGCAGATCTGTCAGACAGATATCGTACACATTGTGACCCAAGACTCAATGCAAATCAAGCGATTGAACTGGCTTTTTTAATCGCGGATGAATTGAAGACCAATGGGCATTAATGGCGAAATCACTTTCCCGGGAGATAAATCGATTTCCCACCGAGCGCTTATGTTCGCGGCGCTGGCTGATGGAGAATCGCGAATGTCCAATTTGTCCACCGGTGTGGATGTGCAATCAACGCGAAAATGCCTTGAAGCCTGTGGTATAGATATTTGGGATGAAGAGAATATCGTGGTTGTAAAAGGCGGCCAATTTTCCGATCCCACCGAACCATTGGACTGCCGGAATTCCGGAACTTCAACTCGCTTGCTTATAGGACTATTGGGAGGGCAAGGAATCAATGCCACTCTTTTAGGAGACGATTCACTGTCTTCCCGCCCCATGAATCGTGTGTTGGATCCATTATCTCAAATGGGGTTGAAATCTGAAAACAATGACGGAAAACTACCCATCACGATTCACAAAAGTGAATTAACCGGCATTCAGTATAAATCCCCGGTAGCCAGTGCCCAGATAAAATCCGCGGTTCTATTAGCAGGACTTGGCTCAATCGGTAGAACATCGGTCACAGAACCTCTTCTTTCTCGAGATCATACAGAAAAAATGCTTTCCGGATTGGGTGCTGATGTATCAGTGAATGGATTTACTGCATCTGTTTCCGGTTTATCTTTTCCCCTTTCAAATTTCAAACTATCAGTTCCCGGAGATCCATCCACTGCTGCATTTTTTGCAGCAGCGGCAGCTTTAATCCCAAATTCTGAACTAGTTTTAAAGCGCGTATTGGTAAATCCAACGCGAACCGGTTTTTTTGCCGCATTAGAAAAAATGGGTGCCGGAATAGATTATCTAAACAAGTGGGACGAGGCGGGTGAACAAATTGGAGATTTGAAAATATTCCACCAACGACTAACAGGCATTAACATAACAAAAGATAATGTCCCGGGATTAATCGATGAATTACCTGTAATTGCAATTCTGGCCACGCAAGCGGAAGGGGAAACAGAGGTCCGCGGTGCAGAAGAATTAAGAGTGAAAGAATGTGATCGCATCCATGCCGTTTGCTCAAACTTGAAACGGATGGGTGCTGATATTCTAGAACTGGATGACGGTTTCATCATAAATGGTCCAACGCCATTAAAGGATGCCAATATCGAAACATTTCACGATCACCGCATTGCCATGACATTCACTATCGCCGGAATGATCGCCGATGGTGATGTTGTGTTGGATCATCCGGAATGTGCTTCTATCTCTTATCCGGAATTCTACGATGAACTGGAGCGATTATTGGCCACAGAAAACACAAAAGGCACAAAAAAGTAAATGCATCCTATGATATATTTTCAAAAATTAACGCGTGATAATTCATTATACTTTAGAAAGTCAGTTTTCTGTGAATTTTGCGGTTTTTGTGGCAAAATTTTTAGGTTACGGTATTCACAATTATGAAAAAATTCGCAGTTATCGGAGATCCTATTTCTCACAGTTTGAGCCCTGTTCTTCATAAAGAAATTTATAGGCAACTTAGCGTGGATGCATCATTTGAAAAATTCCATGTGATGCCCAACGCACTTTATTCATTTATGAATTCAAATGAATTGGATGGTTTTAATGTAACTATCCCACATAAGGAATCGGTGATCCCCTTTTTGGATGAGTTGGATGAATCAGCCCAATTAATCGGCGCTGTGAATTCTGTCCACAATGGAATAGGATATAACACGGACTGGGTTGGTTTTCTTAAGGCAATGGCATTGAATAATGTTGATTTAAGGAAGAAAAAATGCACCATCCTCGGAGCCGGCGGAGCGGCAAAAGCCATTGCTTATTCCCTAATTAAATCGAAAGTCAATAATATTACTATCATCAACCGAACGATTGAAAAAGCTGACAGATTATCACATTGGATAGAAAACAATTCCGATGTAACCGTTAACACTCAAACACCCGAATATTCCAACTCCGCTCAATACAATCACTTAAACACTTTAACACTACAACACTTAATCATTAACTGCACTCCCCTGGGAATGTGGCCGGATACCGAATCTATGCCAATGGCGACCGATACTATTACATCAGAATCGATTTTGGTTGACACCATTTACAATCCACTGGAAACGGCATGGCTAAAGGTCGGAAATGAAAAGGGCGCCAAAACCATCGGCGGACTGGATATGTTCATCGCCCAGGGATTGGCATCGGCGGAAATTTGGTTCGGCGAAAATATATCAGAAAAAGTTGATTGTTCTCTTATTTTCGATCAATTGATAAATTCTTTAAAGAATAAAAAATGAATTGGTTTATACGTCGATTGAGTATATACTTTCGGTATATACTTTGGAGCAATTAATGTCAAAAGCACTCTCTTTAAAAATCCGTGATGAAATCTTTGATGAAGTTGAAGAAATTATCAAAAAACTGGATACGCCCCGAAACGCATACATTAACCGAGCGCTGGATTACTTTAACCGCATGAATAAACGGAAACTTCTTAAAGTGTCATTCGCCCATGAATCGAAATTGGTTCGGGATAATTCAATTGAAATCCTAGAAGAATTTGAACGATTTGAAGAAACCCTTCCCGAATGAACGTACAAAAATTCAATATCTACACAGCAGACTTAAACCCGCGAATCGGCACAGAACCGGGAAAGATCCGCCCAGTGCTTGTGGTTCAAACAAACCTTTTGAATAACCTGCATCCCAGCACAGTAATTTGCCCAATTACCACCAATGTGATTCGAAAATCAAAACTATTGCGGGTTCATATAAAAAAAGGTGAAGCTGGATTAAATCAAAATTCTGACATTCTTATTGATCAGGTACGGGCAATTGATAATCGTCGATTGGTAAAAAGACTCGGTGAAGTGAACCTCAACCAAAAACAACAAATTTTGACAAATCTTAAACATCTTATTTTAGAATAAAACCGAGTATATTTATGTTAACACGACTCAAATTCCTCACGGCAGGTGAATCCCATGGCCAGGGCCTTCTGGGCATTTTAGACGGAATGCCGGCAGGACTTAAAATGTCGGAAGATTATATTGGTGTTCAACTTGCACGCAGGCAAATGGGCCATGGCCGCGGCGGACGTATGAAGATTGAAACGGACCGGGCAGAAATCTGGTGCGGTGTCCGGCATGGTGAATCTCTCGGTGCGCCTATTGGTCTAATTGTCCGAAACAAGGACTGGGAAAACTGGACGAAAAAAATGTCTGTGGAACCGGTGGAAGATGAAATCAGAAAAGTGACACTGCCCCGCCCCGGACATGCAGACTTGGCCGGTGTACAAAAATATGGATTTGATGATATTCGCAATGTACTGGAGCGATCCAGCGCACGGGAGACAACCATGCGTGTTGCTCTCGGTTCTGTTTGTCGAAAATTACTTGAAGCTGTTGGCATTGAAGTTGGAAGTCGCGTGGTAGAAATCCATGATGTTAAGGACGAAAGCCCAATTCCGGATGGTCTTTCTCCCAACCAATTAAGTGCAGCGGCAGATAAATCTCCCGTTCGTTGCCTCGATAAAAATGCAGAATCAGCTATGATGGAGACCATTGATGAGGCTAAATCTGCCGGGGATTCTGTAGGCGGTATTTTTGAAGTCATCGCCACTGGACTGCCATACGGTCTCGGTGCCCACACCCAGTGGGATCGTAAACTCCACACGCGAATTTCTGCTTTAATGATGAGTGTGAATGCATTTAAGGGAATAGAGATCGGTGGTGGATTTTGGGGAGCGGAAAAATTCGGCAGTGAAGTCCACGATGAGATTGGTTTTGACAGAGAAAAATATATTCGGCATTCCAATAACGCCGGTGGGATTGAAGGTGGCATGAGCAATGCCCAGCCCATCGTTTTACGAATGGCGATGAAACCGATCCCCACATTGATAAAACCACTTCGATCTGTCGATATCAATACTAAAGAAGCAAAAGATGCGCACAAAGAACGGACCGATTCCTGTGCCGTTCCCGCTGCATCAATCATTGCAGAAAGTATGCTGTGTTTTGTTTTGGCAGATGCGCTCTTAGAAAAATTTGGTGGAGATTCTATAGGCCAACTCAAAGCTCACATGGATGCGACAGCCAAATACTAATTAATAATGAATATAGAAATCACAATCAGAGATAAATATTTAAAACGTAATTATTTAATTCCCCAAAATTACGTTTTAAATATTTACGCTTTGCATATTTGCGTTTTATGATGAACATTTATTTAATCGGAATGATGGGTTCGGGAAAATCAACCGTTGGCAAAATACTGTCAAAAAAACTGGATATGCCCTTTTTGGATTTAGATCATTACATTGAAGTTAAAAACCAAAAAACAGTATCAGAAATTTTTAAGGAAGACGGCGAATCCCGGTTCCGTGAAATAGAATCAGATGCTTTGTCGAATATTACAGATTCCAATGTCATTGTCGCTTGCGGGGGCGGTATTATATTAGATAAAGCAAACCGAAATCAACTCAAGTCCTCCGGAAAAGTTTTTCTACTAAAGGCATCTATCTCAGAACTGACAGCACGGTTACAGACCGTTATAAATCGCCCTTTGTTACATGGAAAACAAATTGAAGAAGAAATAAACCGAATTTGGGGCGATCGAAAAAGTATGTATCAAGATACAGCTCATATTACTGTGAATACAGATCACCAGACACCTGAACAGATAGCTGAAGAAATTTTTAACTACATCAATCCGTGAAAACAATTCAAGTTAATCTCGAAGAACGCTCCTATCATATCCATGTGAAATCAGGTCTGTTAAAACAGATTCCTTCCATTCTTTCTGACAAAAACCATGGCCAAAAGTGGATCATCGTTTCCCAGTACAATTTAATGGAGTTAATCGGATTTGAACTGATGTCCAACTTAAAGGAAGCGGGATTCAAAACCAACTATATTACTTTGCCTGTGGGAGAAGCGGCCAAAAGCATGAATGAATTCAGTCGAGCCATCAGCCAGATGATTGAACTGAATTGTGACCGAACAACAACCATCCTTGCTTTGGGTGGTGGTGTTGTTGGAGATGTGGCGGGATTCGTAGCTTCATCCTTCATGCGCGGCATTGATTATTACCAGATTCCAACTACATTACTGGCGATGGTAGATTCGTCCATCGGCGGTAAAACAGGAATTAACATTGCTGAGGGGAAAAACCTAATCGGATCAATCTACCAGCCCAAAGGTGTATTTGTGGATCCAACAATTTTGGAGTCATTACCGAAAGAAGAAGTGATTGCAGGCTTGGGCGAGGTCATTAAATACGGCGCTATATGGGATAGAGATTTTTTATTCGAAATATCTTCATGGCTTGAGGATATTGATTCCTTCCCATTTGAAAGAGCCATCGCCACATCTTGTCAAATTAAGGCTGAAGTAGTTTCAAAAGATGAACGGGAAGGTGGTTTGCGGCGAATACTAAATTTTGGCCATACCATCGGGCACGCTCTTGAATCTCACCTGGGATACGGTAAAATTCGTCATGGTGAAGCTGTGGCACTGGGGATGAAATGTGCCGGACACATTTCCAAAAACCTTAATTTACTTCCCAATGAAGCGTATACCGTTTTAAGTGAAACGATCAGCAAATTACCCCTTCCTGAACTCCCCCACATAAACGGGAATCATTTAATGCCATACATCAAAACCGACAAAAAATCTGAAAAAGGCGTTCTGAATTTTGTCGTTCTGGATGGCCTCGGAAAGGCAACCACTTCAACCTCTGTGACAAAAAAATTGATTCAGCAATCTTTAAAGGTGCTCAATTGAACATACTTGTTATCAATGGGCCCAATTTGAATCTTTTGGGTGTTCGGGAAGCAAATATATATGGTAAAGATACTTTATCTGATATTGAAACCTGGCTGAGTGCTCAGGCGGAGGCCAAGGGTCACACCGTCACTTGGTTTCAATCCAACCATGAAGGGGAGCTCATTGATTGCATTCATGAAGCGATGAATGGTGTTGATGGTTTTATCATCAATCCCGGGGCATTCACCCATTATTCTTACGCCCTCCGGGATGCAATCGCTTCCGTGGATATTCCCACTGTGGAAGTCCATTTGAGCGATATTCATTCCCGGGAGAATTTTCGAAAATTCTCTGTGATAAAGGATGTCTGTATCAACCAGATTTCCGGACTGGGAAAATCTGGTTATTTAGAGGGCTTAAAAATTTTGACCAAGTAAATGTTTAGCTTCTATCCTATTTCACTTATTTCTCAAGTGATTTGGCGACCTGTCTGTATGCCTCTCTAAACGGGACACCCTCTTCCACCAGTCTGTAGGCTTTTTCTGTGGCAAAAAGTTCATCGGTCATGGCGGCTTGACATTTTTCCCGATTCACCTCTAATCCTGAAACAACGGCAGCGCTGATTTCCAAACAATCCTTTACCAGTTTTATACTTTTCATCACTGGTTCTTTGGATAATTGAAGATCACGGTTATATCCGGAAATGAGATTAGCAGTGAGGGATTTTATCTGCGTATCATACCCCAATAAAACATGATAACTACCCCGTAGTAATTCCAGCACATCCGGGTTTTTCTTTTGCGGCATAATCGAACTGCCCGTACAGAAATCTGCCGGCAGGGAGAAGTACCCAAATTCAGCCATGGAGAATAAAATCAAATCAGAAGCCATGCGATTAAGGCTTAACATAATCTGGTTCAATCCATGCAAAAGTGAAAGCTCAAACTTGCCTCGGCTGATTTGGCAATAAATAGCATTTTCCTGAACTCGATTAAAGCCCATTTCTTCTGCTGTCATGCTTTGATCAATATCTATCGGAACACCATATCCTGCTGCTGAGCCCAGGGGCGATTGATCAATTAATTCCTGAATAGTCGCAAGCATTTTCAGGTCATCTTTCATTCCATCGGCATAAGCTCCGGCCCACATGGATATCGATGAAGGCATTGCTTTCTGCATATGGGTATAGCCCGGAAAAACAACATCTTGATATTCCTGCGCAAATTTATCTAATACCCCAATCCATTGCTCACTGAGCCACTTTATATTGGCTAATTCATCTTTATAAAAGAGCCGCAAGGCCGTCAATACCTGGTCATTTCGGGAGCGGGCCGTGTGAATTTTTTTACCGACTTCACTCAATTTTTTCACCAAATGATCTTCGATAGCTGTGTGGCAATCTTCTTGCGCAACCTGAATGGTAAAGTCACCTTTTTGATGAAGATGAATAATATTTTCAAGTTCGTCAATCAATTGTTGCACTTCTTCCTTTACAAGATATCCCATTTTACCCAACATTTTGGCGTGGGCCATAGAAGCCTTACAATCGTAAGGCAACAAAACTTGGTCTAATTCAGGGTCGTTTCCCACGGTGAATTGTTCAATGGTTTTGTTAAGGGCGGTACCCTTTTCCCAAAGTTTACTCATAGTTGGTTTCCTTTCTCCATTTGTATGGATTTCGTCGATGCAGCACCAGGGAATGTGCTTTCAAACGAATCGCATTGATGTTAATAAATCCCTGGGAGTCGTTGGCATCAAATCCTCCTTCTATATCCATGCTGGACAAATCTTGATTGTACAGGGAGGTTGGTGATTCCCGGCCGATAGAAATAATATTCCCTTTTAAAAGGGCGACACGCACGGTGCCATCCACCGCTTCCTGACTCTTATTAATCGAAGTTAAGAGAAAATCCATTTCCGGTGAAAACCAAAATCCGTTGTAGATTAATTCAGCAAACTTGGGTATCAACATATCGCGGATATGCATCACTTCCTTATCCATAGCAACCCCTTCAAGATCCCGGTGTGCTTCCCAGAGGATGGTCGCGCCGGGCGTTTCATACACACCGCGGGATTTAATACCGATGAACCGGTTTTCCACCATATCCACTCGGCCAATACCATGGAGGCTGCCCAATTCATTCAGATATAAAAACAGTTCAAGACAATCTTTCTTTATAGTACCGTCATCCAGATTTTTAACCTGGATGGGAATTCCATCTTCGAATTTGATCTCGAGGACTGTTTCCTTTTCTGGCGCGTCGTTGATGCCATTGGTTATGCTGAAAACTGAAGCATCCGGACGTGCAGAAGGATCTTCCAATACCCCCGCTTCATGACTGATATGCATAAGGTTTTCATCTTCGCTGTAGGACTTTTTCTTTGTGGCGGTTACGGGGATATTCCACTCTTCTGCATATGCAAGCAGATCATTCCGGCCTTTAAATTGTTCTAAGAATTCCACATCCTTCCACGGGGAAAAAACCTGGATCGTTGGATCCAGGGCATAATAGGCCAGCTCAAACCGCACCTGGTCATTTCCTTTTCCGGTAGATCCATGAGAAACAATGCTGGCCCCTTCTTCACGGGCAATCTCAATCTGGGCTTTCGCCAAAACGGGCCGGGCCAAAGACGTCCCCAAAAGATACCGCCCTTCATACAGCGCATTCCCCTGCAGGGCGGGATAAATGTAATCGGTGACAAATTCCTTTTGCAGGTTGTTGATATGTACTTTGGAAGCACCTAAAGACAGGGCTTTTTCCTCAACAGCTGCGAAGTCATCTTTCTGTCCCACATCGCCGATAAAACAGATGACTTCATAGCCTTTATTCACCAGCCATTTCAGGATGATGGATGTATCCAATCCACCGCTGTAAGCCAGTATGATTTTTTTCTGATTCATTATTTTCCCTTTCTAAAAAAAAAGCCCGCCGGAACATCCGGAGGGCTTTCATCAAAAATCTTTTTATTATGACTAGACGCTAGACTCTACCGGTGTCCCTCAAAATGATTTGGGCGACGTCGTTCCTGTCTATTGTAGCGTCGATTGTTTAACATATCGGTATGAACCTAAAAGATATTATTGGTGTGAACCAACACTTAATTACATTTTGGATTGATTTGTTAAATTTTACTAATTTTTAAATTCTGAACAAGTTTTTTTATATCACTTTGAGACATGTTTTCCAAAAGTTTATTGATTCCTTCTTTGCTTTTTGTATTTGTTCTGTCTGATTCTGAATGGAGAACTTCTGTGAGTAGATCAAGGGTTACAGATCGTGCTTCTCTAATAACTAGTAGATCATTACCTTCGTCTACATGAAATGTGTATTTGTCATTACCAATTCTATCTAACTGCCCAAGTACTTTCATAAAAGGCTCCATTGTTCCAAAATAGATCTTAAGTGTTTTTCTTTTTTTTAATGTGATCGAAAGGAATGACTCCGAGCAATTTTTTTCAATATCGTCTATTACTTCGTCAGGTATTCCATGCCAGTCATCTATACCACCGAGCACAACGTATGTTTTACCTTCATCATCTTTTAAGTAAATATGCCGTCTAGTTGTGTGCGACAATTTCGATCCGATATGTTTTTGTATTTCATCAACAACATGCTGACGATCAATGTTATCAAATTTGATTTCCATTTAACTATTATTTAATTAGATACATCTTGGTTTATAATATCATTTTTGAAGCTAACAACATTCATCTTTTGCCAGTTTTGCAAAGGTCCAAAACTTGCTTCTATTTCCTTATATCCATGGATCGTTTCTTCTACAATTTTTTTATTACAAACCATTACTAACTTATATCAATTAAATAGCTTTGAATATCCCAATCAAATTCACGCCACCTAGAATGAAGATAATCTATATTTACTTCAATACTTTCACGTGACCATTTAGCACGCGTTATTTGTTTCTGAATGTCACCCAATGGTATTAAGTATGCAATTTTCTCTGGAGGGCATGTAAAACAAATATATGCCGTTTTTCCTTTTTGAATAAGCATCTTTATTGGATTATGATTAAGCCTATACCAAAGGTTATTGTTACTTTTATTAAAATTCTGGAAGTATACAATGTCATTTATTGATTCAAACATGAATTGATACCGAGGTATTGACGTAAAATTTCCAGAAAATCGAGAATTAAGTATTTGTTTCACAAACTGCTGGGGATTGTATCCATCATTAGCACTTACTTTAGTCTTTTTGATAATTTGCATTTTTGATTTTTTCCCAAGCAACTTTCTTCTTAGGACATCATTAGGCATATCAACAAAGGCATTGGCATTTTCTTGCAAAAATTTAAACACTTCCTCATCTACCTCGATTTTAATCATAATAAACTCTCTAATTTTGAACTGAAACTCACAAGCAAGTTAAACAGTACTTATAGCACTATGCAAGTATAAAGCAAATTTCTAATTAACATTTGGAAGGTGTTACTCTTTTTTATGATCTTCCTGAATTGATTTCACTTCAATTTTTCCCACACAAACGAATGGCTTGTGGGGTTGTTTCCATTGGCAAACTTATTGACTTGAGTATGAACGTTCCGTTCTGTGCATTTGTATTATTTATTTTTGCCCTTCTTCCGTTTCGGTCTTTTCTTTGGTTTAGGCGCCGGCAGTTCTTTTTCCGTTAGTTTTATTAATTGGCTGATCCAGGCTTTGTCTTCGATTTGCTCCTCAATGAGAAATGACAGTTTCGCCCCCGGATAAGGTGGTGCTTCCACAACATTGCCAATAAATGATTTTCCTGCTTTAGTCGGTTTTACAAATAACTGATTATCGCAAATAAGTGCGACGACTTTACCTTCGCAATAGAGTACATATTCTCCAAACATATTTCTGTAACTAATCACACCGGCATGTTCTACTTGATCAGCTATGAACTGGACAAAGCTTAAATCAGATGCCATTTAAGCAGCTCTTCGGGATAACTCAATTCCTTGAGTGCACTGGCGATAGTTTGGAATAATATTGGCCATACTTCTCTCTATGAGTGTTTTCAATTTAATACTATGGAAATTTCTGCGATAGAAAAATGGATTCTTGGAATGATGCCTGCCTGTCGGCAGATAGGGAGTATTGATTCCCCATCAAAGAATCATTTATTCAACGCTCCGCTCAACCGGATGGCCCAAACCTCTGCTTCTACACCGGAATATTGTTAGTGCATCAACTGGTCAGACTAATCCGCCAACTGTACTCGCATGAGTGGGCTTGATAAGGCATTCCATAAAAACCTTATATTCAACCGGATACTTTGCGCCATGTGCAAAGCAAATTGATCCAATTTTTTCAATGCTTTTCGATCATAGTAAAACCCATTATAGATTAATCCATCGATGTCACTGGTATTGTTTATGTCATTCAGTGGATTTGAATTTAGCAATAGTATATCTGCTTGTTTCCCCTTTTCAATCGAACCAAAATCCTGTTGCATCCCTGCAAAAAGAGCTGGATTAATTGTCGCTGTTTGCAACGCCTCCAATGGGGTTAGACCAGCATCCACCATCATTTTTAATTCATCGTGAAGACTTGACCCAGAAAATACATAGGTATCAAGATTATCAGTTCCGGCTAACAATTTGACACCCAGATGATGGGCACGCTCGACCTGGATTTTTGCTTGCTCAAAAAAATCGGTGCGAACATAAGTACCCTCGTTATCTAAACCCTTGTCGACCGCTGAATTAGCATCCGGATACCAGATGAGTGATTTGATAACATAAGGAATGTAATCCAAGCGATGATCGTCACGAAAGCCAGGATTGTTTGCAAATGCACCCATTTGCAAAGTGGTTAGTGTCGGTGTCCACCAAGTTTCAGAGTTTGCCATTGCAGTCATTAATTGGTCACATTTTTGGTTTTGCTGATGCTCAAGCAGCTGACGCATAAACTGAGCATCATAATGTGCTATTGGGTCATCAAGTTGACGAAAATCCTCGATTCCCTCATAACATTCAAATAAGAAGAGTCGGCCGTGTTCAATACTTTTCTGGCCAGATTGTATAGCGTGGGTTAAAGAAACGGACAGAGGTTTATGACCAGCAATATCAAGTTTGTTTAAGGATGAAAAGTGAACAAGGTTGTCATATTGCTCCCGAGTTAACTCCGAATAAGTTTTAATAAAATCCACATGTTGATTCACATAGTACGCAACAAATTTTTTTGCAGCTTCTTTATCATTTAGACTGAAGAACTCAGAAAATCCTGCAGGAACTTCATTCCCTCCATTGGTTTGATAACTACTTTGCAAAATATAACGCGGCGATACTCTTGTCCCGGCTAAGGCCTGTTGCGTCCACCTCAGCCTGTCCTCTGGGCATCCCCAATAACTATCATTCTGATCAAGGCAGCCGGACATATCACGGACGCCTGTAATACCCTTGCTTATAAATAGCGGATGATGAATTTGGGGAGAAACTTTTAATGAGTGGGTATGCATATCCCACAGAGCAGGGATTACAAATTTTCCTTTGGCAGGAATTTCGGTAAATTCTTTTCTAGAACGATATTCTCCGCTTGGTAACAAGTCGATGACCACACCATTATCAATAAGAATTGTTATATTGCTTTCAACTTCACCATTTCTGATGTTAATAACATTAACGTTTTTGATAGCATAACTCCCCTCAAGCCCAACTAATGGAGGGGATTTAATTGGAGCCATGACGAGATATGTCATGACCAAAATAATCATTATCAAAGTGATGAATATTTTTTTCATTTAATTAATCTAACGGTATAGATAAGGAAGCACTATTCTTTAATTATGATATTCCTGGATTGATTTCACTTCAATTTTTCTCCCGCCCAGCCGAATGGCCCGGACAGCCGCTTCAGCCCCCGATAGTGTAGTAATCGCTTCAATCCCTTTTTGAATACAGGTCCGGCCAATGGATTCTTCATCATACCGAGCTTGTGCACCCATGGGCGTATTAATTACCAGGTTGACTTCTCCATTTTTAATACCGTCCATCACATTCGGACGCCCTTCCCCCACCTTAAATACGGACACAACAGGAATGCCGTTGCGCTTTAATTCTCTTGCCGTGCCGGAAGTCGCTACAAGTTTAAATCCTATTTCATACAGATCTCTGGCGATGGGAATTGCCCCCAGTTTATCCGAATCATTTACCGACATAAAGACCGTCCCGGAATCTGGCAAAATATTCCCCGCACTTATGGATGCTCTCCTGAAGGATTCTCCCAGTGTATTTGATATCCCCATCACCTCTCCGGTGGATTTCATTTCAGGACTTAAGAAAATGGATTCTTCAGGGAATTTATTGAAAGGCAGTACCGCTTCTTTCACAGCCACATGAGAATTTCTGTCCCATTCCTTTAAATCAAAATCCGTCAGTTTTTCACCTGTGGCAAGTTGGGACGCAATTCGCGCCAAGGGGACATCCGTCGCTTTACTCACGAAGGGTACTGTTCGGCTTGCGCGGGGGTTTACTTCCAGGACATAAACTTCTCTATCCTTGTAAGCAAACTGCAGATTAATAAGACCGATCACATTCAGTTCAAGGGCCAAAGCTTTGGTGATGCGAATGATCTCATCCATGGCTTCGGTGGTAATGCGGTAGGGCGGGAGTACACAGGCTGAATCACCGGAGTGAATTCCCGCTTCTTCAATGTGCTGCATGACTGCACCGATATGGACATCATCACCATCGCATAGGGCATCCACATCAAACTCGAATGCATCTTCCAAAAATTCATCAATCAGGATTGGATGACCCTCGGTTACATCCGCGTTGCGGGAAATATAATCAATGAGTTGCTCCTTGGCATAAACGATTTCCATGGCGCGGCCGCCGAGGACATAACTGGGTCGCGCCAGCACGGGAAATCCAATTCGTTCTGCCACCTCGACCACTTCATCCAGCGTTCTGCCAGTGCCGTATTTTGGACAAACGACTTTTAGTTTTTCTAATATTGTACCGAATTTTTCCCGATCCTCTGCCAAATCAATATTTTCCGGAGATGTGCCAATTATGGGGATACCAGCATTGGCCAAAGATTGAGCGATCTTTAATGGCGTCTGTCCGCCAAATTGAACGAGGACACCATCTGGTTTTTCAAATTCTACTATATTCAGAACATCTTCAAAAGTCACCGGTTCGAAATAAAGTCGGTCCACTAGGTCAAAATCGGTACTCACCGTTTCAGGATTACAATTCACCATGATTGTTTTATAGCCCTGATCTTTCAATCCGAACACAGCCTGGACGCAGCAATAATCGAACTCAATTCCCTGACCGATGCGGTTGGGACCACCGCCTAAGATGATGACCTTCTTTCCCTCGAGTGGTTCAATCTCATTTTCTTCATCATAAGTGGAATAACAATAGGGTGTCTGTGCTTCGAACTCCGCTGCGCAAGTATCCACTACTTTATAGGATGGATACACGGATTCTTCTTTTCGTTGGGCCCGAATCTCCATTTCAGTTTTCCCGGTCATACGCCCGATTTGTTTATCCGAAAAACCGTTATGTTTTAATTCCCGTAGGGGACGCATTACTGGGTCCCCTGCATTGGTATTAACCATATTCGTTAATTCTTTAATCTGCTGCAAAAACCACGGATCAATTTTCGTTACCTTGAATACATCTTCAACGGACTGCCCTTCCACGAATGCCTGGCGGACTTTCAAAAGTCGAAAGGCGGTGCCATACCGCAATGTGGACATATCCAAGGACCTTGCGCGGTTCACATCGGGATCTCCTTCTGCCGCCGGTTTGGGTTCTAATCCATCCAACCCGACTTCTAGGGATCGGTAGGCCTTTTGGACCGATTCCCTAAACGTCCTACCGATGGACATAACTTCACCCACACTTTGCATCTGAACACCCAAATGACCTGAGGCTGAAGGAAATTTTTCAAAATCAAAGCGAGGGACTTTTGTCACGATATAATCAATTGTTGGCTCAAAGGCCGCT
>Ga0114933_10000458_pt1 | contig 49757 bp, 45 predicted proteins | sample 4SBtaG_FD_89691 | JGI IMG/M metagenome (GOLD analysis project Ga0114933, IMG submission 89691) | Deep subsurface microbial communities from Kolumbo volcano to uncover new lineages of life (NeLLi) - 4SBTROV12_W25 metaG | ecosystem: Environmental > Aquatic > Marine > Volcanic | place: Kolumbo... | reverse complement strand
TGATTGACAGTGATTATTTTAAACGCATTCCCAAGCATGGTTTCGATGTGTTGATCTTTCCTGCCGGAGATCACAGTTACCTTAATAAAGAATTATTGGATGAATTGCGCTATTGGGTACGGGCCGGTGGGCGATTGATTATTATGGATTCAGCAATGGATCAATTTGTGGACCAAAAAGGTTTTGGGTTGAAAAATTTTGCTACGGATGATGAAAAGAAAGCTTCTGAGAAGAAGCAAAAAGAGCGAAAACTAGCCGAACGGCTAAAAATATACAAAGATCGGCAACGGGATAGATTGAGTCAAAATGCTTACGGGTCGATTGTTAAAGTTCAAATGGATAAATCTCATCCCTTGGCATTTGGTTACGATGATGAATATTTTTCCCTGAAACTGCGAAACCATCGCTATACTTATTTACCCAGCGGTTGGAATGTAGGTACGATGCGAGACTCTACTGCATTGGTGAGCGGTTTTGTAGGGCATAGGGCTCAGGAAAATTTTCGAGAATCGTTGATTTTCGGTGTTGAGGAAATAAGCCGCGGTCGGGTGGTTTACCTTGCGGATAATCCGTTATTCCGTGCTTTTTGGTACAATGGGAAACTATTGTTCGGCAACGCCGTATTTATCGTCGGAAACTAAACCATAGAGACGTCCAACAGCTGGCGGACGTCTCACTTAAAAAAATGTAGAGACACGGTACGTTTACCCGCCGTTAGGCGTGGCCGCGTCTTCACTGGATTGAAAAAATGAAAAAAATATTCCCCATATTATTGATTACTCTTTTCGGGTGTAGTCAACCAGACATCCAGTTAAAAACAATTGATGCGGCAGCCATCAAATCTCAAGTTGAATCTCATAAAGGAAGTGAGGCGGTTCTGATTAATTTCTGGGCGACTTGGTGTGCGCCATGCATCGAGGAATTCCCCCATATTGTCGAATTATCCCATGCATATGCCGGCAAAGGATTAAAAGTCTACTTCGTGAGCGCAGACTGGAAAGACAAAGAAGATGCGGTCGTTGAATTTTTGACAGAACATGGGGTGAGTGGACTGTCATTCATAAAGGATGAAGGCAACGATAACCAGTTTATCCGGGACATTCATGAGGCGTGGAGTGGTGCCTTGCCTTTTACCATTATTTATGATAAGAATGGAGATGTCTCCGATCATTGGGAAAATAAAAAATCTCGTGATGTATTCGAAGCTGCCATTAAAAAAGCAATTGGCGGCTGATGAAATTTGAAGAATTTCAATTAGAACGTCAGCAATCAACCTGGGAGAATAAAGTTGATTATAACTTATCTGAAAGCGGTGTCCATCCCGGAACATTGAAATCGCTTTTTGACCCGCAATTTTTAGAGAAACTCACCAACATAGAATTGACCTATGGTTATACAGAGGGTTCCCCTGAGTTGCGTCAAAACATCGCTTCAATTTATCCTGCTGCTTCTCCTGAAAATATTCAGGCATTTAATGGATCGGCTGAAGCTAATATGGTTGCACTCTTGACTTTACTTGGGCCCGGTGACGAAATGCTTTATATGGTACCCAACTATTTACAGATTCAAGGTTTTGCCCGTGGATTGGGTGTGAACGTTGTTCCGTTTTATCTCCATGAAAAATTGAATTGGAAACCGGACTTGGATGAACTGAAAAAACTAGTTTCATCCAAAACGAAGATGATTTGTGTATGCAATCCTAATAATCCCACCGGCTCCGTACTACCAGAGGAAATGGTTCATGAAATCGGTGAAATCGCCCGAAGTGTCGACGCATGGGTGTTGGCCGATGAAGTCTATCGCGGTGCGGAACTCAGTCGAGAGGAATGCACCTCTTTCTGGGAACTGGGGTATCATAAAACGATCGTGAATTGCGGTCTATCCAAAGCATACGGCTTGCCCGGTTTGCGCGTAGGTTGGTCAGTTTCTAATGAAGACTATATTCAAAAATGTTGGGCCACTCATGATTATACTTCCATTTCAATTGGACGATTAAGTGACATGATTGCTACCCACGTGCTTAAAAAAGGAAACAGGTTAAATGCACTCAAGCGCACCGTCGATGCATTAGCAAAAAATTTGTCCCTGTTCAAAAATTGGATTGATAGTTTTGATGGTAAATTTCATTTCATTCCCCCGGAAGCGGGAGCCATGGCTTTTGTAGGCTATGACTGGGATATCAATTCGACGAAATTGGTTGAGAAAGTGCGGGAGGAAGCGAGCGTCATGTTGGTTGCGGGAGATTGGTACGGCATGGATCATTATTTACGATTTGGCTACGGAGCGAAACAATCTGACCTTGAAGCGGCACTTGATCGCATCACATCGATTTTTCACTTGTTATGATTTCTTTTCCGGAAGAAGTGATTCGCGCTTACGAACGGTCTGAATCCTTTATCCGAAAAACGCCCCTTGAATATTCCCCCTATTTGAGCAGTTTGATCGATGGTGTAGTCTATCTCAAACTGGAAAATGTCCAGAAAACAGGATCCTTTAAATTCCGCGGCGCTATCAGTAAAATGACATCTTTGACCGAAGAGCAAAAAACAAAAGGTGTCGTAACCGCATCTACAGGAAATCACGGTGCCGGCTGTTCATTAGCAATGTCCTTACTCAGGATTAATGGAAAAATTGTCGTACCGGAAATTGTTCAGAAAAATAAGGTTGAAAATATAATAAATTTCGGCGGTGAGGTGGAGTACTTCGGGGATGACTATATTCGTGCAGAGGAGCGGGCTCAGGAAATTTCAAAAACCACCGGCGCCACCTATGTTTCTCCCTATAATGATCCAGCCATAATCTGCGGTCAAGGTACAATTGGCTATGAATTACACCAAAAGTTAAATAAGATTGACTCAGTATTTGTTTCTGTCGGTGGCGGTGGATTGATCTCGGGCATTGGAGGATACCTTAAGTCCGTGCAGGAAAATGTTAATGTGATTGGTATATCACCTGAAAATTCTTGTGTTATGTATGAATCAATCAAAGCCGGAGAACAATTGGAATTGCCTTCAAAACCAACATTATCTGATGGCACAGCAGGCGGGGTAGAGCTGGGTTCAGTCACTTTCAAATTATGCCAAAATATCATCGATGATTTCATTCTCGTATCAGAAAAAGAAATTGCTGTAGGAATTCGCATTGGTGTTGAAAAACACCATCAACTCATCGAAGGAGCGGCAGGGGCGGCCATCGCTGGATTTATGCAGAAGAAAAATGACTTAAAGGGTCAAACTGTTGTTATCATTCTTTGTGGCGGAAACATCAATTCTGAAGCATTGAAATCGGTTTTGTGATGCGTTGCGAACTTGGGTTTTCTCATAGCTAATAAATAAATTTTATTGAACATTCAATCTAAAATACTTGCACCTTTTTAGCTTGGTTACTTAACAATAATTTTTATCCCAACACGGCTGAATTGTGAAATTCATTATTATCATGTAATATTCAATACTTAAAAACAGGAGATATATTATGCATAGAGCGTTTAAGTTTTTAACATTTCTGACCCTTTTATTGTCGTTTACTTTAGCGGGTGAAATTGGGCTTGGAGATGTCATTCCAATGGGGGATATTAAAATGACGGACATTAGCGGAAAGACCGTCAGCCTCAATGATATCAAAATGGAAAATGGACTGTTAGTTAATTTTTCCTGCAATTCCTGCCCTTGGGTAAAGGCTTGGCAGGATCGCTATAATGGTATAGCCAAGGCCAGCGCAAAAAATAAAATTGGTTTTATCACTATCAATTCCAATGCGAGAACTCGAACAAATGGTGAAAGCATCGAGGACATGCAGAAATTTGCTAAAAAATATGGTCATGATTTTCTTTATGCCATGGATGAAGACTCAAAATTGGCGTTTGCTTTTGGTGCTGCCAAAACACCGCACATCTTTTTATTTGACGGTAAAGGAAAACTTGTATACCGCGGTGCCATTGATGATAATGCCCGTAAACCCCACAAAGTTAAAAAGACCTACTTAATGGATGCGATTCAGGACGTAGGAAATGGCGAAGTTGTACAAGTGGCTGAGACCAAAGCCTTTGGGTGTTCGATTAAATTCGCGGAAAAATAAGTAATTATATTTGCATCCCCTCGCAACCTTGTGGGGGGATAATTTATAAAAGGCTAACTTGTTACAACTGTGAAGTACTCGTATTGCTATACCAGTAATAACCAAAAGCCTAACAGCCTAATGAAGACTGCCTGATGATCACTGGCTAAAATTCAAAATAGTAACTCAGATATATAAAATAACCGCCTAATACAAAAATCAGAATTAAAAATGGTTTTTTAACTGATTGGATCTTTTCATCAAGCCAATAGTTTTTTTTGTCCATGTAAACTTGGGCTTTTGCCGCGTTTCCGGGGGAAAGCAGGAATAAAATACTGTATAAAGCTAAAAAAATTCCAATCACTAAGTAAAATGTTTTCATCAGTGGCCCTTTGCCTTTGTTTTAAGTTTTCTTTTCGCATTGGTCTATAAAATATACATGTAACTTTCATTTAGGAGCAAACAAACAAGTGCTAGTAGCATATACTTCAAGGATGCCATCTTTTAGTTTTAACATAAACGGATGTTGTTTCGATAAGTCCGCCTGTTGGCGGACGATCAACATTTAAGTCCTTAATGAAGAGTACTTCGTTTTCTGACCTGTATCTGATTGCAGAGGGGGGTATACAATAATAAGTAACCCATAGAATAAATAATTACGGTTCAGAAGGGATTTATTTTTCAAACCCTGCAAAGTTGATATTTTGAAATTTCGATAATTAGAGACGATATTCGCAGCATATTTATTGTATTTTCAAAAGGATGTTTCCCGCCATAAAAGCCAGCAAAATCAGAAAAGAATTCCGTAATCCGAAAGGAAAAGGAAAAATTGTCGCCCTGGATGATGTTTCATTTGAAATTCAACCAGGGGAAATCTATGGTTTTTTAGGCGCTAACGGCGCCGGTAAAACAACTGCAATTAGAGTATTGACCGGTCTTTGCATTCCGGATGGTGGGGACGTCCTCCTTACTGGAAATCAGTCGAATAATACGGGTTCTCAGACAAATATTGGCTACCTGCCTGAAGAACACTATTTTTACCCTCATCTAAAAGTTGACCAGTTTTTGACAATAATGGCCGGTATCTCGGACCTAAAAAATAGTCTTGGGGTTGCGGCAGAAGTTGAACGGGTCACAAAATTACTTAGCATAAACGAACTCCGCACTCAAAAAATAGGAAATCTATCCAAAGGTCAAAGGCAAAGAGTGGCTTTGGCCCAAGTTTTTTTAGGACAGCCGGACATTGTCTTTTTGGATGAACCGAGCAGCGGTCTGGATCCACTGGGATCCCGTCTTTTAGGGGGTATCTTGAAGGAGTTTAAAGAAACAGGAATGACCATCTTTTTTTCATCTCATCAATTGGCAGAAGTAGAATTAGTATCAGACAGAATTGGATTAATTAAAGAGGGCAAAATTATATTAGAGGGCAAAACGGAGGATTTGATCTCTAGCAAAAAAGTATCCAGTCTAGAAGAATTATTTCTTGCTGTTTATGATCAGGAGGAGACGGATTGAAAACTCTGGCAATTGCAAAATTGACTTTTTCCGTCGAGCGACATCGCACAGAAATCCTGATTATCTTATTAATTGGATTTTTTCTGACTTCATTCATGAGTTTCATCCATATGAATCCGGATATGACCAAAAGTATCTTGGGTACTTTAAGCGAGTCATACCCGGGTGAAAATACGTTGATGTTACAGGGTGGACTATTTTATGCAGAAGTATGCGTTTACCTAATCGCTTTCATGATAGGGATGAACAGCTTTTTTGGGGATCAAAAAAGTGGCGTTTTGGATATCATTCTGATCAAACCCCTCTCCAAAGCCCAATATCTATTGGGTAAATTTGTTGGTGGATTGATGGTAAGCGGTGTATCATTTTTGATAATGATTCTTCCCATTACATTTGTAGAAATAATTCGTGGGGATTGGAACATAGTTGGACTCACAATTCTGTCGTTTTTCTTCGGTATGATGAAAGTGGTTATTTATCTGAGCCTCACCCTTTTCTTCTTGATGCGAGTACCACGCATGATAGCACCAATGATTGCCCTCGCTGTTATTATCACCGGATACTATTCGCAGAAAATAGATTTGTTAATTCCTACTTTGGAAGGGGTATTATACTGGCTATATTCTATGGGTTATTTCTTGATTCCCCATTTAACAGAAGTGTCCGTAGCAACCATATTTGATCCTGTTGTGGTTAAACCAAGTTATGGCCTGTGGTTTTTAATTTATGGGTTGGGTTACCCCACATTATTTTTAAGCCTTGCCGTAGCATTATTCAAACGAAAATCTTTGTAGTTGTTTAAGTTTATAATGCGAGACGGTGAAAGATTTCGGGTAATATCCCATAAAAGAAAGGACCATAAATGGAAAATAATTCCAAGTTGAAGATTCTGTTAGTTGACGATGAAGAGTTTATTGTGTCCGCCTTATCCCTCAAACTTGAGAAGAGGGGTATGGAGACTGTTTGGGCACAGAATGGGATGGAAGGTTTGCAGATGGCTCGTACAGAAAAACCAGATGCAATTATTCTGGATATAATGTTGCCGGGGATTGACGGTTTTAAAGTCTGCAAACTGTTGAAATCAGATGATAATACTATGCATATCCCTGTAATTATTGCTTCCGCGAAAGATGGTGAAGACGATCTGAAAGTAGGGTTGGAAGTAGGTGCTGATCATTACTTAACCAAACCCTTTAAAATGGGGGATATATTGAAGTTAATCACAGAGTTAACTACAACCGTATGATGGATCAATTGCCCACTGGATTAATAGGGTTGATACTTTTTCCTTTTGGTCTTGCGTTCGGTAGTTTTTTAAACGTTTGTATCTACCGAATTCCAAAACAGCTTTCAGTCGTTTTTCCAAGTTCACACTGCCCCAGTTGTGATAAACCTATTAAACCCTACGATAATATTCCTTTGCTTAGCTACCTCATTTTGAGGGGAAAATGCCGGAACTGCAAAAATTCAATTTCAATACGTTATCCTTTGGTTGAAATGCTTACAGGTGTATTAACTGTCGGGATAGTTTTAAGCACCGGCATCAACCTGCTTTCACTTAAATACTTAATTTTTTCGTATATTCTAATCATTGTGGCTGTCATTGATTTAGACCATTTAATCATTCCGAACGGTGTGACCCTTTTCGGGGTTGTATCAGCTTTAGCGTTCCTGCTGGCTGGAGAATCTGGACTTCTGTGGACAGAAGCCATGTTGGGGGCTGTATTGGTGGGTGGGTTTTTATACATCAGTGGATGGTTAGGCAAATTATTGTTCAAAAAAGAGAGTATGGGTTTCGGAGATGTCAAACTTGGAATTATGATTGGTTTATTCATAGGCTGGGAATGGGGAATTGTGGCGCTCTTCATATCCTTTTTTTTAGCATCATTGGTGGGAGTACCGGGACTTATTTCCCGCCGAATACAATTTGGACAAAGGATCCCTTTTGGACCATTTCTATCACTGGGTAGTATTCTCACTCTATTTATTGGAGAATGGATTATCCAATTTTACTTAACCAATATATTCTACCAATAAGGATGGAATAAGCTATGGTAAAGAAGTTAAAAAAACCTTTGGGGCAGATGTTGGTTGACAGTGACATCTTGACCTCTGATCAATTAACAGAAGCTTTGGAACACCAGAAAGAAGCAGGTATTTATCTCGGAAAGGCTTTGATTGACCTGAAATTTGTCTCAGAGGAAAATCTGTTCAATTTTCTAAGTGACCAGTTAGAGATACCGATGATCCAACTCAATTCATTCAAAGTTTCGAAGGAATCCATCAACCTGATTACGGATACAATGGCCAGGAAATATAAAGTACTGCCGTTGTTTGAATTGAATGGTGTACTGAATGTGGCCGTATCGGATCCTTTGGATCCTTCCACCTTGGATATTATCGCCCGTGAAACCCGAATGGAAGTTGAACCTATTATCTGTACACCAACAGAAATAGAGAATTCTATTGATGTTTACTACGGTATGTCGAAAATGATCGGGGGCTTGGATACCACTCTATTCGGCGGGCAGGATGACCAGGGAACTGGTGGCAATTTAACCGATGAGACCCAGATAGTAGATATGGTCGATGGTCTCATAGCACAGGCAGCAAAATATAAGGCCAGTGATATTCATATTGAACCCAGGGAAAATGATGTCCGCATCCGCTTTCGTATTGACGGTCAAATGCGCGAATTTTTTAATCCCGCAAAATCAATCCACCTACCGCTTGTTTCCCGGATAAAGATCATGTCTGATTTGGACATTGCCGAAACCCGAAAACCTCAGGATGGACGTATCCATATTATAGCCAATGGCCACCGGATTGACTTACGTATATCCACTTATCCTACGTATTACGGAGAAAAAGTTGTTCTTCGTGTGTTGGATGTAGAAAGTGCAAAACTCCAGCTGGAGGATCTTGGTTTTGAAACAGACATTAAGGAAATATATGAATCTTTGGCTAGTGGAGGAGAGGGGATCATTCTGGTCTCTGGACCGACAGGTAGCGGAAAGACGACGACCCTGTACGCTACATTGAATAAAATTAATGTACCCACCCGAAATATCGTTACTATTGAAGACCCGGTTGAATATGAATTGGAAAATATTAATCAGGCCCAGGTGAATACCAAGGCTGGAATGACTTTTGCCTTAGCCTTACGCGCCATCCTCAGGCAAGACCCTGATATTATCATGATTGGAGAAATTCGTGATGAAGAAACAGTGGATCTTGCTGTAAGGGCAGCGCTTACGGGTCACTTGGTATTCAGTACCATTCACACCAATGATGCAGCCACTGGATTTACACGCCTAGCGAATTGGGGTGTAGAGCCATTTTTAATTACATCCACTGTTAAAGCAATCATCGCCCAGCGACTGGTCAGGAAACTATGTACCAATTGTCGCCAACCCTATACCCCTGATTCAGAATTAATTAAACGCTTGGGTTTGAAGAAAGATAAAAAGTATACTTTTTACAATCCGGTTGGCTGTCTCAGTTGTCGAAATGTGGGGTATAAAGGTCGAACTGGGATGTTTGAACTCTTGGTTATGAACGATACGATTAGTGACCTGATAGGAGAGAATGCCCCCGCCCATGTCATCAAAAGAACTGCCGTTAAAAATGGGATGGTCACGATACACAGAGACGGAATCGCTAAGGTCGTTAAAGGTGACACTTCCATTGATGAGGTTGCTTCCGGACTAGCGCTGGGATTCTCAGAAGTAGAATGAAACACCTCAACGATTATAAATCCTTAATATTGTTAAGTGATTTACTGATTGGAAGAATATCAATCCATAAATATACAATTATGTACCAAGTTGGGGTTTCGCTTGGATGTTCACTTCCAAACCAAAGGTAAAGTAATTTGACCTCTCAGAAAAAAGGCAGATTACTTTGGGTCAGCACGAAAGCCGGCGTGCCGAAAAAAATTCAAACTACACTTGCGGATTTATTTGAAAAATTCACTGCGGCACAGAATGGGGTGATCGCTTTACAAGAAGTGGGTTTAAATGATTATCAAGTGGTAATTATTGATGACCGTCTACCCTACATTACTGCCAGTCAACTGATAGAAAAAATCCATGAGTTCGACCAGCATTTACCTATCATTGCTCTAGTAGAATCCAAACAGCGAAAGGGTGAAATTGGGAGAGATTTTAACCATGGACTTTTTGGATACCTTGAGTCACCTTTACAGGCACACACTTTAAAAACTTTAGTAGAGGAAGCACTTAATTATCGAAATATTTTGTTTGATATGAATGTAAAGTCTCGTGCCTACATGACTATGCGCGGTCTGGGAGCAATAATGGGACGATCTGCTCCCATGGTCGAAATATATAAAAGTCTGCTCAAAATTTTAGACAGCGATGTTAAGGTCGCTATTTTTGGCGAAAGTGGTACGGGAAAGGAGATGGTTGCTAGGTTCCTTCATTTGAGCGGGTCCCGCCATAAGCATCCGTTCGTTTCCGTCAACTGCGCCGCAATCCCTAGTGAACTCCTCGAAAGTGAATTGTTTGGTTATGAAAAGGGCGCTTTTACCGGTGCCGCCGCCCGAAAAAAGGGCAAGTTTGAAGTCGCCGATAAGGGGACATTTTTTCTCGATGAAATTGGTGATATGAGTCTACCACTTCAGGCGAAAATATTAAAAGTGATCGAACATAGTGAATTTGAACGGGTGGGAGGCACAGAAACTATTGAGGTGGATGTAAGGATTATATCCGCCACGCATCGTAACTTGGTAACTCAGATTCAAAAAGGCAAATTTCGGGAAGACCTATTTCACCGGATAAATGTGTTTCCTTTTACATTACCACCTCTTAGAGAGCGACTTGGTGATATACCTATTTTGGCCTACCATATTCTCAATAAGGCAGCAATTAAAACCGCTGTTGGCGTTCATTTTATTGAATCAGACGCTTTAGCGCAACTATCTGAATACAGTTGGAAGGGGAATGTTCGTGAACTAGAAAATGCCCTTGAAAGGGCGAACGTTCTGAGCGAGAATGTATCCTTGACAGCTAGTGATTTTGACTTTCTTACAAGCCAAATATCGGAGATAGAAAACCCTGCAGAAAACGAGATAAACTCAGGAATGAACGTTTCCTCACGGAATAAAGTCATGACATTGAAAGAGATGGAAAAATATGCACTATTGGAAGCCTTGGAGAGGAATCAAGGAACCTTGGCCCAGGCCGCCCGTGAATTGGGAATCAGTCGCATGACACTATACCGTAAATTGAAACAATATGGGATAAAGGAGGACTAACTCATGGCTAATTACGAATACATTGCTCGTGACTCTAAGGGTGTAAAAATAAAAGGCCAATTCGATGCCCAATCTGATGACCAAGTGGTGGCATTTTTAAAGAGTAAGAATTTAAGTCCGATATCCATAGTCAAAGCTGGGAAAAAGAAAAATTGGAGTGATATCCAAATTGGGGCAGATAAGGTTAATGCTGACCAGGTGTACGATTTTACCCGGCAGTTGGCCACTATGCTTAAGGCCGGTGTACCACTTGTAGGCAGCCTGTCCGCCATCCGGGAACAAACGGAAAGTGAAGGATTGACAAAAATCATTGATTCAGTCCATGCGGATATAACGGGAGGGGTGACCCTCTCAAAGGCTCTTGCAAAACACCCCAAAGTATTCAATAATGTTTTCGTTAACATGGTTAAGGCAGGTGAACGCTCTGGTGTGGTAGATGATGTTTTGGTCAAGTTGTCCTCTTTTATTAATCATGACCTAAATATTCGCCGGGATATTGTTAAAGCTGTTCGTTACCCCGGCATCGTCCTTGTTGGTGTTATTTTGGCGGGTATCGGCGCTGTATCCTTTGTACTGCCCAGATTTACAATTTTGTTCAAGAGCGCAAAGGTAGACTTGCCGCTGCCAACAAGACTGATGCTGGGCCTGAGTAATGTTATCGGAGATTATGGCCTATATATCCTGATCGGTACGATTGCTTTGGTCACAGCTTTAGTCTTTTATGTGCGGACTGATGGTGGGCGTTTTAATCTCCATAAGATTTCTTTAAAACTGCCTGTGGTTGGGCCCTTATTTCAGAAGATGGCTTTGGCCCGTTTCTGCCACGTATTCAGGGCTTTGGAAATGAGTGGTGTCCCGATTCTGGATGCATTGAGAATATCGGCCGGTACCGTTGACAACATGGTGATTAGCAGGGATGTGGAGGCGGCTGTGCAAAAGGTTGCCCGGGGGAAAGGAATCGCCATTTCCCTGAAATCCAGCGCCCTCTTTCCGCCCCAGGTCATTACTATGATTGATATTGGTGAAGCTTCCGGGTCATTGGACGAAATGCTTTACGAAGTGGCGACACTATACGATACTGAGGTGAATGAACTTCTGGTGAAACTGGCTGCGCTCATGGAGCCCTTGATGACTATTGTTATGGGTGGCATGATCCTATTTTTGGCTTTGAGTATGTTTCTGCCCATTTGGTCTATGTACGAGACGTTCTAACTCGGTATAGAGAATCGTTTAAATTTGACTAATGTATTGTGGTTCAACAAAAAGTCATCGGGCACCTTTAGAATCCGCAATGTTGCAACTAATAAAAAACCCATCTAAATTCGTGGGAACCTACACTTAAATGGTACCTGCTCTTCGGGGAATTTTAGAATGTAGGTTTTTCTGTATCAGAATAACCAAAGGGATTTGAGATGGACTACAATTCCGCCCGCAAACTAGCCGCGATCATGTTTACTGACATTGCTGGATTTACAGCGTTGTCGGCTAAAGATGAGGAAAAAGCCTTAGGAATTATTGAAAAACAGAGAGAAGTACTGAAACCAATTGTAGAGGCATATCAAGGGAATTGGCTTAAGGAGATCGGCGATGGATTGCTCTTGAGTTTTCCTAGTTCCAAGCAGGCGGTTAATTGTGCCATAAAGATCCAGAAAGCAATACAAGATATTGAAGGCCTCAATTTACGGATTGGTATTCATCAGGGTGATATTCTAGAGAAAGGCGGGGATGTATTTGGAGACGATGTAAATATTGCCTCAAGGATTGAACCATTCGCTGCTGTTGGTGGTGTAGCGATATCCAATAAGGTTGCTGGCGATATATCAGGCAGTCCGGAGTTGGTGACGAAATATATTGGAAAACCAAAACTCAAAGGTGTTAAGCAAGAGGTTCAAGTATATTGCATCACATCTCATGGCCTCCCTGAGACAAAATTATCTGCCGTCTCAGCTAAACTCGAGAAAAAATCAAGGTCACGGCAAATCTTATTGGCTGCGACTGTGACAGTCGTAATCGCTGTTTACATCTTCATCGGACAGGGGGAAAAAGTTGACTCAATTGCTATTCTGCCCTTTAGAAATGAGACGGGAGAATTAGGTAAAGAGTACCTTATCTCAGGTATATACGATGGAATCCTTGGGGAATTGTCCCAAATCAACTCACTCACGGTGATTTCAAGACGTTCAGCCATGCAATATCTGGAGAGTGAAAAGCCAATTATCCAAATCGCAAGTGAGTTAAACGTCGATGCCCTTATTGAGCCAACACTCATTCAATCTGGAGATAGTGTAGGGATTCGCCTCCAATTGGTTCAAGTCCAACCCACCGAGAGAAATTTATGGAGTCAAGAATACCATCGTAGTCTAAGTAGGGCCTATTTCATGTATAGTGAAATTGCACGGGCTATTGCCGAGAAAATCAAAATAAAATTGACCGATCAGGAAGAGGCCAGCCTGGCAAATGCTAATGTGTTGAATCCTGCGGCCTACGAGGCCTACCTTAGGGGCCGCTTTCATTCTTACGGTTTCACTCCTCAAGATTTCGACCTGGCCATCGAACATTACAACAGAGCATTAAACATCGATCCGGATTTCGCCATGCCACAGGCCGGTATTGCTATGATATGGGCAAGTCGAAAGGTACTTGGGATAGGATCTCCGTTTGAGGCTATGCGGGAAGAGCGAAAAGCGGCAAGAGAAGCGATCAGAATGGATAGCACGTTATCAGAGGCCCATCGGATATTGGCTGTCCTACACGCCTGGACAGACTGGGATTGGCCAAAAGCTGAAGCTGCTTTTAACAAGGCCCTTACCATGGACCCCAATAATGCAGACGCCCACGTATTTTATGGACATTTTTTGAATATGATGCTGCGTCCCGAAGAGGCGAGTAACCACATGGAACGGGCAATGGCGCTCGATCCTTTTAACTCTTTTTTCCGGGGCTTATATGCTTTTCATATGGAGTGGTTGAAAAAATATGATCGCGCTATAATTGAGGCGGATAAGGCCATTGAAGCGGCTCCAAATTATCCGCTTCCGTACTTGGCTAAATGGACTACATATATGGCCAAAGGCGAACCGGATGACGGGTTTGAGGCTGCTATTAGATATATGCAAGTTATTGGTTATGAACCTATTGTCGGGGATATGTCAGACGGTTTTGCAACGGAGGGTTATAAGGGCGCCATGCGAATTGCAGCTGATAAACTTGCAGCTGCAATGGAAACGCAATATGTTAAGCCGTTTATCATCGGCTATCTTTATGCGCACTGTGGTGAATATGACCTGGCGTTCCAATGGCTTGATAAAGCCCGGGAGGTCCGTGATCCTCCTGCGGCTTATTTAAGTGCCCATGCTCATGGAAACCTATTTCCTGATGAAATGCGAATGGATTCGCGATTTACTCAATTATTAAGAAGTAGTAATCTTCCGGAATAATTGCAAATGGATCAAAGTTCCACCCGCAAACTGACCGCGATTATGCTCGGCGACATTGCTGTCTTTACTGCTTTATCGGTAGAGAATGAAGAAAAACACTTAGAACTGATTGAAAAACAGCGAGAACTCCTGCTGTCAATTGTGGTTTATAGATTATTGATAGGAGCATTCGGGCATCAACAAAATAAAAAGTATTCTCCCTTACTTCAAACTTTAACAAAACATACTGTGTCTAATATTGTTACAGTACCTATTATCTGTATCATTATGATACACACTTATAAAATCAACCCAATTGGTTAGATGCTTTATGCTTAGCATTATATGATTATATAATATAATGTATATCTTTGGCACGGTTGTTGCTCTATAACATAACGTCTATTGTAAAGATAATAAATCAATTAGACAAAAAAGGTAATACAATGAAAAATATCTTAAAAAACATTAAAAAAACAGCCGGTTTCACACTGATGGAATTGGTGATTACTACTTCAGTTATGGGAACCTTGGCGGCGGTGGCCGTACCCAAATACTCTGAAGTGAATGAAAACTCAAAAAATATCAAAACAAATGCAAATATCGACAATCTTCTTGGCGGCGCTCAAAATTTCTATAACGAGAGAGTGCAAGCAGAAGGTCATGGACGATTTCCAGAACAATTGAGTGGAACAACGGGTGATCACCAACGAGATGTAGGTACAATTAGCATTACAAGTGATGGCGTCGTTACTGCATCTGAAGGCGTAGTAATATTTGCTGCAGGCAGCGAATGGTTTGATATATACTCAGAAGGATTCAGGAGTCCTTATGATTCGATATACCTCGTTGCCATTATCGGCGGAACTGCCGGCGTGGATGCCACAGCCCCCGTTATTGTTGTATGGGACGATCTTAATGGTGATGGGGACCTTGATTACCCCGATAGCGACGGTACAGGTGGCGAGCCCTATCGGATATTGATTCCTTAAATAATTTTGATAGATGTAAAGAGAATAGGAGAAGATAATGAATTTAATCATGAAACTTAAAAAAAGAGCAGCTTTCACTCTGACGGAACTTGTTGTTACAACTGCGGTTATGGGAACCCTGGCGGCAGTGGCCGTACCCAAGTTTTCCGATGTAAATGAAAGTGCAAAAGAAAATAAAACGATGGCTAACATCGATAATATCATCCAAGGTGCGCTGAACTTCTACAACGAGAAGGTAACAGCGGAAGGCCGGGGAAGATTCCCGAATCAGTCCGCTTTTAATGTTGCTATTGACGCAACCAGCGAAAAAGAGATTTTTTCGAAGATTGTTGTTGATAACATTGAAACGAATGAATGGTTTGAAATCTTTGGTGAATCGATTAAGAGCCCCTATGGTGATGACAAATCATATATGTACAGTGTTGTTGCCGGAACTGGCCAAGGAGAATCGGCTGCTGCACCTGTGCTTACGGTATGGGACAGCGAAGACCCGACAATACTTACAAAGACGCTTCAGCCATAATTGAGCTGAATCATTTAGTAAACAAACGACAAACGGATTAAACAAGGAGTTAAAATGAAAAAGATACTCTCGAAACTCAAACAAAAGACCGGTTTCAGTTTGACTGAATTGGTAGTGACCACAGCGGTTATGGGAACCTTGGCAGCGGTAGCTGTACCCAAGTTTTCTAATGTGTCAGAAAGCGCCAAATACAAAAAAACTGAGGCCAATATTGATAACATCGTTCAGGCCGGTATGCAATACTACAACGAACAGGTTATTTCAAAAGGTCGTGGAAGTTTTCCAGGACAGGGTTTTAAACATACAGATACTGTGGGTGGTGGAACTCCAACTTTAGCCACTGATGGGGTAAAAGTCTTTGGAAGTACTTCTACAACTACTAATGGTGTTACTACTACTACAGATTCTGATTGGGATGCCCTTTTTGATGGTACGATCGATAGTCCATACCAGGATAAGATGTATATGTACGCAGTTGAAGGTGCAGGGACAGGGACCGGTGAGTTAGCTACGTCCCCCACACTGTATGTATGGGACTCTGAGGACCTCTCCACTATGAAATCGCTTACTCCATAAGTATAAAAGCGTATAACACTAGAAGAGATCATTGATGTTACCCAGGCATAAATCAGGTTTTTCCCTCATGGAGATGGTAATGGTTATTATCATCTTGGGACTCCTGTCGGCCTTAGCTATCCCACGTTATTTGGATATTGTACGGACTTCTGAAGCTGCAGCGGAAGATGCGGTTATTTCCCAGATTCGAGCCGGTCTCGAAACCTATGCTACGGAAGAACTGATTTCCGCGGGGCGAAGGTCTTGGCCAAGTAATCCCTTTGATGCTCTGCGAGTTAAACCGGATAAATATTCTGCTGGCGCAGGTGTCAATGCGGATGAAGATTCGGAATGGAGCTTCAATACGACTACGGGCAATATTACCCATCAGCGTAAGGACAACTCGATTTGGAGTTGGGATTATAATCGGGGTGACTATTTGGGAGACGATGCCGATGTTGGCACTTTGGGACCCCGCGTGCTTGGAGTGGGCACTTGAACCCAAAACATTAGCATCAATATGGAGATCAGCCTAATTGAATATTACTTCCTGGCTGATCCACGCTTTTATAAAATAATAACTGCAAAGCCCCGGTGAATGACAGGAAGCATTACCGGGGTTTTCACCTTGGTAAGAATTAGGAAGAATGGATGAGATTCAGAGGAAATAGCCTATGCCAATAAACAATAATATAATTCAAAAAATGGGGGGCTTCTCGTTAGCTGAACTGACGGTAACTGTTGCACTTATGGGTGCCCTTGCGGCCGTCGCTCTTCCCAAATTTAGTGCCCTCACTGAAAGAAGTCAGGAAGAAGTTAATACATCCAAGGTTGAAGCTATCCGGGAAACATTTTTCCAGTATTACTTCCAGCAGCATATGATCGGAAATCCACATTTTCCTGATCCTCCTTCGAATAATCTGATGGATGTAAGTTGGGCCGATGCTCCGATACCAAGTAATACTAATACAACACCTAAAACGCCGGGATCCCTTTTTTCAGACGGCAAAATCCCCAATAATTCCAGGGGAAACCCTTTTTGGTACGATGTTACTATAGTTACTGATTCACAAGGTATAACGACTTACACTATGGTTATAAAGGATACAGATTCAGGTAGCCCAACTTTCAATAAAGTTTGGACTTATAATCCTTAAACCAGCGGTTCTGACTGCTTGAATGAAAAGAACTTTTCTATGTATTCAGTGGTTATCAATTAGAGTGGAAAAGTATATGGGTATTTAAAATGAAGGATGAAATGCGCAATAACTTCTATCATTGCTACCGGAATTCCCGGACAATATTTTCTTCGAATGAACAGGGTTTAACTCTGATAGAGCTAATTATTGTAGCCATTATTTTAGGTGTTTTGGCAGTAATCGCGGTGCCCATGACTATGGAAACTCTTGACTCTTTACGAATGAGGACTGCTGCGCAGCGTATCGTATCCGATATTGGGTCAGCCCGGGAATTGGCCGGCGCTACCCACGATTCTATCTGGGTTGTTTTCGATACGGAGGAAGAGGAATTTTCTCTTTACAATGGAAGTTCTGTTAGTAACAGAACATTGGTAAATAATCCGGCTTCGGGTTTGGATTGGACAATATCATTCAAAGATCCGCAATATAAAGGTGTTGATATAACTTCAGCTTCATTTGGCCAATCAGATGAACTTTTGTTTGATCCATGGGGAGATGCCACCGCAGGTGGGACTGTGGTTCTGAATGCTCAAATAACTATCGCTGTGGAAGCGTTAACAGGAAAAGTAGAAATACAGGAATGAGTTTACTTTCGAATGGGGTTAAAACCCCAACTTTGGCCCTTAAGACTCAAGACCCCGCCATAAATGACGGGGTAAGTGAATTGCCTTATCAATCAGAAATTTGCATACTTACCCCATCCTTTAGGATGGGGGGTAAACATTCTAAAACACAGGGGATTTATCCCCGAACAGTTTTTTTAGGACGAACTCAGGAATGAAAAATTTTCAAAATTATCAGATCGCCCCACCTTCTCAAAGTCTTGAAAAACATGCTGAGAAAGGAACATCCGGTTTCTCTCTTATAGAGTTAATCATCGTTGCCGCACTATTGGGGACTGCTTTTTTTGCTCTCCTGGGTGTTTTTACTCGGAGCGCCGAAACGCGGGCCGAAGCAGAAATTCGCACAATTCAATCAACCTTACTCAATGATTTAATGAATACGATTCAAAGCACGCGGTTTGATGAATATCTTGCTGAAGACTGGAGTTCCACACTCGGATCCGAAGAGGATTTGGGGGTTCCTTTTGATGATGTAGACGATTTTGATGGTTGGAATGAGTCGGCCGTGACTGATTATCCTCTTTTTTCCCGAACAGTTACGGTTAATTATGTCGATGTCGCAGGTGACCTTCAATCAGCCGTGACTGGACCGACAGATTATAAACTGGTCACCATAACAATCGGCCATAAAACAATGTCCGATTTGGTGGATAAGCGCGTTATAACCCCAGGAATTCCACCTTATCCTGCCAGTAACCCGCTTTGCCTGGCGGAAGGATTGGAATTAAATAATATATATACCAATAAAAAAGTGACATTTACGGGACCCTTTCCAAGAAGACAAATGACCTTCACTGTGGATGGGGGGACAGGGACATTTACAGTTGATTGCACGGCATGTTTAAGTCTTGGAGATACTAACGGCAGTCTTGCAATTACAAAAATATTTGATTCGAGCGGTGATATTGCAACCGCTTGTGGAGGATAATTCAATTATAATGATGAATAAAAATAAAAGGTGTGCTGAAAGTGGTGGATTTACGCTCATGGAATTAGTGATCGTAATCATTGCCTTCGGCGTAATCGGTACCATCACAGTAAGCATATTGAACTCGGCCGCCAATTTCTATTTTGATGTGCTTAACCGGCAGACAGTGATTAATGATAACCGGGCTGCCCTGTCGCGGATGACACGTGAAATCGCCTTGCAAAAGGATTTTAACAATATCGAACATGCCACTGATAAAGAATTACAATTCGTGACACCTCGGAACGATACCCTCTATTATAATTTAAACGGGGGGCAAATTAACCTTACCAAAAACAGTAGTGGGCCCCACAAACTTTCAACCAAGATTCTTTCCAGTAAAAGCTTTTTTGCTTTCGAAGATAAGGCAGGGAATCCTCTGGGAAATTTTCCGCTTAGTACCACTGATTTAACAAAAGTTTGGTTGATAAATGTTCGCATAACTACGTCGCTGGGAAAAGATACACTGAGACTTGATTCAGCCATTTTTCCGAAGAATCTGCATCATGGACAAATTATGCCTTACAATGCACTATAAAACCTTATAATACTCAATAAATTAAGATAACCCCATGATGAAAATATTTTCTTCCAAATGGAAAAACCTTTACTCTCGTCGAGAGGGAATGATCCTCATGTCATCCGCCTTGGCTATATTTATCCTGCTTATTCTCCTCAGTTCCAGTATTGTGTTTATTGTGGTGAATGAACGTGAGGAATCCACTCATTTTGTCGTGGGAGCCAAAGCCCGTACGATAGCAATGGTCGGTTTGGAGCGGGGAATCCAGCAATTTCGGCATACACGAATTCCACCTGTGTTTACAAATGTTCCCCTGGAAACCGGAAATTTTAGTGTGAAATATGAAATTGCAAAAGATGAGACCGGAGCAGCGCTTCCTTTAGGAAACTATGTCATGGTTTCCAGTATCGGCAAAATAGAAAATGTTGAGCGGAATTTGCGAACGGTCTTTTTTAGTCTGGAACAAGCCTTTATGTTTGCACTTTACAGTGAAAATCTTACCGACAGAACACTTGACCTAACCGGATCTACAGTGAACGGTACTGTTTATTACCGCGGAAATGTGGAGACAACCGTTCCCGTTTCAGAAGGATTGTACGCACCTTCCGGATTTGGCACGAATTCAGGCTCCCTAATTTATCACCCAGACCCGCAGCCCCGGTTTCCCCATATTGACACAAAGCCTTTCCTGGATTTAATAGATGCGGCAAAAGGAAGTGAATCGTTCAATGTAAGTGGCGGTACGATTGATCTTTCAAGTTATGCTAATAATGAACTATATGCGAATACAATAAACATTAGCAACGCCATCATTGTGGGACCGGGAAAAATCATTTCAAATGGACCTTTTGATCTCAGCGGAGTAACTGCCGCTGATAGTATTACATTTATCTCCGGGGGTCCAATGACTATAAAAAAATCCACGCAGAATTCTAAGAAGAAATCCACCAATAATTCCCCGGTGATACCCTCTGTTTTAGGAACGAGTGTTGGTTATCCCAAAGATGGTGTTATTCTTTACTCAGAAGGTAATATTAATATTGACAATTCAACAGTTTATGGACTCGGAATATCTGCGAGAGAATTGTTTTTGGATAACAGCATCTATTATGGCGCCTTTCTTTCTTATGGTGCCCCGCAACAATATGGGATAAGGTTGCGAAATTCAACTGTTGTGGGCTCCCCGGTTACAAAATATCGAATTGAGACGACTAACAGTTCGATATCCCGGGGCACTCTTCCTCTGGCATTTAATTCGATGATTAAAATGGCCCCTTTCGTTATCCCCGGTTCCTGGCTGGAATATTAGGGATACTCAAAAAACATCAGTCATTTCGATCCTTGTCTCCCTGAGTTTATGGCCAGCCTGTTTCCGATCGCTTATTGACGGGGAAGGGCCGGCAAAGAAGGATGCAGGGTGAGAAATCTAAATCGTCGGGGTAAAGACAGGGACTGGAGTTCTTCCGCACTTTATGTAGATTCCTCCCCATCGGCAGGCTCAGGGTCGGAATGACCTTTTTTATCTGTAAAAATATGTTGGTCATTTCGATGACAAGCGCAGCCCTCCAGCGTTTATATTTTTATTAATGTGGGGCGGGCAAGCGAGGAAGAGAAATCTACGCGAGCTTGTCATCCTTCAATTGGTATCGAATCCAATCCATTTGGTTGTGGCTGGATGATGTAGATTCTTCACTCACCTTGTTCATTCAGAATGATATGCACTTTTTTATTTTTACCTTAAACCATTCTTTGGTTAAATCTTTCCAATGAGGATTACTTACTTCAATTCCTGGACTTGATATGGCCATATCTATAAAATAACTTGATTTATAACAAATTATTCGTTACAATGCGAGTTATACACGGTGAAACATGATAATCCCATGATGAAAAGATTTTTTTTTAAACGATTAAAATTTTGGACGAGTCAAAAGGGAATGATCCTCCTGTCATCCGCTCTGGCTATATTTGTCCTCCTCATTCTCCTCAGTTCCAGTGTTGTGTATATCATGGTGAATGAACGGGAGGAATCCACTCTTTTTGTGGTGGAAGCTAAAGCCCTTTCGATTGCCACCGGAGGAGTAGAGCGGGGAATTCAGCAATTTCGGCATACACGAATACCACCTGTATTCAATGATATTTCTTTCGGTACCGGAAAATTTAGCGTGAAATATGACATTGCTAAAGATGAAACCGGTGCTGCGCTTCCTTTAGGAAACTATGTTATGGTATCCAGTACCGGTAAGGTTGAAAATGTCGAGCGGAATTTGCGCACGGTTTTTTTTAGTCTTGAGCAAGCTTTTATGTTCATGATCTACAGCGAAAATCTTACCGACCGGACACTTGACCTAACCGGATCCACGGTGAATGGTGTCGTATATTATAGAGGGAATGTGGAGACAACCGCTCCGGTGAGTGAGGGTATATATACCCCATCCGGATTTAGCACTAATGTAGGCGCCCTTATCTACCATCCAGACCCACAACCTCGGTTTCCCCATATGGATACAAAACCCTTCCTGGATTTGATTGATGCAGCCGATGGGAAAGGGGTATATAATGTTAGTGGAGTAACGGTTGATCTTTCAAGTTACACTAACAATGAACTATATGCGAATAACGTAACCATTACCAACTCCATCATTATTGGGCCGGGAAAAATTATTTCTAATGGACCTTTGATACTTAATGACGGTACAACTGCCGAAGACGGTATCATCTTTGTCTCTGGCGGTCCGATGACAATTAATCAATCCGCGGTTTTAGGGACAGGTGTCGGTTATCCTAATGACGGCGTCATTCTGTATTCGGAAGGGAATGTTAATATTGACAATTCTACAATTTATGGACTTGGAATTTCGGCGAGAGAATTATTTTTGGATAACAGCATCTATTATGGTGCCTTTCTTTCTCATGGTGCCCCACAGCAATATGGGATAAGGTTGCGAAATTCGACTGTTGTTGGTTCCCTGGTTACAAAATATCGAATTGAAACGACCAACAGCACAATATCCCGGGGTACCCTCCCACTGGCATTTAATTCCATGGTTAAAATGGCACCCTACATTATTCCCGGTTCTTGGCTAGAATTTTAGGGAAAAGAAACCTCTAACCAATAGCGTTCTCGGTACTACGGTCCTCAAAAAGAAGGTACTTTTTTGGGAATGAAATGATGAGCTTGACAAATCATTTCACCACACTTGTCGGCCTCATTTGTGGTTGAGTCACAACAATTCATTTCCTGCCTGCGCCGCCGCTATGGCAGTCAGGCTTTCATTGTTGCATTCCTGAAAGGAGATTCTACCCAGAGTGGATTACCAGTTATAGGAAGCCATTAAAATTTTCATTTACCGAACAAAATCATTTTCATGATTGGTGGCATCAAATTAAATTCTATCATAAGTTTTTACTTAACCACGTAAAAAGTAGGGATAAACAATCCAATGGATATTGAAGTAATTAATTTAACGACTGCGCTGTTGGTACTGGCTGGGATACTAATCATTTTTGCGTTATTATTGTTTTTATCGCCGGGAACTATTTTAAAAGTTGAACAATATGCAAGCAGGGTATACACAATAGATGAACAAATATTTAGACATCGGTATGTATTCGGCTTTCTACTCATCGCAGCAGCCTTTTTTATGATCTATACATATTTTACTTATTGACAACCTTCTTCCTGGGAGCGGTGAACGTCACCCTTATTTCTTCCAGAACTGTTGCAACTATGTATGGTTGAAAATAACCATACAGATTATGTAATATATTCCTTTTTGTACCATACCATTATAGACATAGATGTGCGTAACTTCAGCAAAGTTACGAAGGTGAAGAGTGAGGATGTTGAATGTTCCATCAAAAGGAAGCATAATGAGAATAGAAATGATTATGATTCCTGAAGATAAACTAAAAAAGAATTGTGCTAGAATTTCGATTAAGAAATCAATTAATGATTTTGACAACGGGGAGAAATAATAATTGGAATATTATGAAATGATCGGTTTAAATAGTGAGCCTTTTTCCACATCACCTGACCCAAAATATTTCTTTCTTTCAAAAGGACATAATGACTGTCTGGGTCGCTTGGAAATTGATGTCAGACTGCGCCGTGGGTTGAGTGTTATCATGGGGAGTGTGGGCGTTGGTAAAACTACCCTGAGCAGAAAACTGGTTCAGTCTTTTGAAGCGGATACCAAATATGAATTTTATTTGATTCTGGACCCTAAATTTGAATCTGATCTTGAATTTCTTCAACACCTAATCAATTTATTTCAGATTGAATCGAAAGGACATTCTGTCTTAGAATGTAGAGATATCCTTGAAAATTTTCTTTTACAGCGTTATATAGATGAGGATAGGAACGTCGTTCTGATCATTGATGAAGGGCAAAACCTTACTTCCGACTATATGGAAGCATTACGGACCTTATTAAACTTTGAGACGGATAAGGATAAACTCCTGCAATTAGTAATTTTCGCCCAAAAAGAACTCAAAGATCTATTAAGTAAGCATAAAAATTTTCAGGACAGGATTTCTTTCGGCACCGTTCTTCAACCAATCAATCAAGAGGAAACAAAAGGATTGATCGAATACCGTCTGGCCCAGGCTGGATATAATGGAGAATTCAATTTATTCACTATCAAAGCAATTCAGAGAATTCACAAGTATACTGAAGGCTTTCCGAGGAGAATAATCTCAATTTGTCATCTTCTTATGATTGAAATGATATCTGCTGACTTGAATCAGATTGGTGACGAACTGGTCGTATCAACAATCCGCAAAGAACGTGAATGGCATGCCTAAGGAAAAAAAAGAAGTAGCATCCAGTAAACTGCTGAAAATCCTTCGGGATCGCGACGTGGTAAAACCTGTTGAGCCTAACATGGAAACTGAACCGGCTCCAATCATTGATGATATTGACGATGACTCTGAAGATTTGATTGGGATGGCTCCTCCCCAAGCCGAGGGGACTCAAGTGCCGCCCCCCTTTAAACAATCCAAGCAGGAAACTCGAAAAGCAGTAGATGCTAAAATTGTTGATCAGGTTGTAAATAAGAAACTGGCACCGCAAAAGAAAATGGGTGGGGTAGCTGGTTTTGTAGCCACCTTGAAGCAGGGTGTAGAGAAAGACCGATTCGTCACAGGGCTGGTGTTAGATGGTGGAATGGTTGCCACGGCCACTATCGAAGACAGGCAGGGTATAAAATATCTCGTGGATTATTCCCTTACTCAGATTCTACCCGAAATCCTGAATCATGATAAAAAGGAACTTGAAGAAATTGTTTCTGAAATATGTAAAACTCAGTTAGACCGAGAGCAAAAGAAAGGCCGCAGTTTTTTCAAACTATCGGGTGCCAATGCGCTTCCCGGTAAAATAGCAGTTTGTTTTACAGAGAGTAAGACTGTCACCAAAGATATAGAATTACCTGATGTTAGCCGAAAAGAATTAAAAGATGTAATTACCTGGAATGCCACTCAAAATTTACCCTTCTCGCCCGATAATGTCATCATAGACAAAATTAACCAAGTTGGAGATCAAGGAAATTCCGGGGCAGAAAAGCACCTTCTTTTGGGAGTGGCGGAACCTGAGAGTTTGGTTGAATCATTGGAACCTCTATGGAATAAAAACATTACTCCTCGAAAAAATTCAACCGCAGCCTATGCGCTATGGAGCTCATTGGTGTGGAATTATCCTGACCTCAATGAAGAAAATACGATTGTCATTCATCTGGGTGAACGAACGACAACGCTCTTATTTGTTGAGGAAAATATTCTCCGATTTGTGCGAGAATTTTCCTTGGCTAACGAAGATTTGATCAAAGGTCTTTCCGGGGAAATTACGATGGATGGTAAACGGGTCCAGATTACGCCGCATGTAGCAGAGGCCATAAAACACCAGTTTGAAATCCCTCTTGGCCCCGGGGGAGGAAGTTCAGATGATGAAAATACAAAACTTTATTTTAAAATTCGTCCTGATTTGGAACGCCTGCTGACGGAAATCAACCGATCCATCGGCCAATATCGGCGTGACTTCCCTATCCAAAATGTGAAACGTATTTTTTTCTCGCACACCAGCACCACCTTTTCTAACCTTACGGACTATTTATCCGAGAGTTTGGCTAAACCGGTTCTCTTACTAAACCCCCTGAGGAATTTGAACCTGGCTTCAGGACTAAACGAACTCAATAGATCGGGGGAGGAATCTGTGGTCTTATCGACTGCCATCGGTCTGGCCCTCAATCGTCATAGTGGTATAAATCTGCAACCGAAAAATCTGCAATTAGAAGAAACCTTTTTTGTTGCAAGTAACGTGCTAAAACGTGTGGCCATATTCGGATTTGTAATTCTACTTACCCTGTCGGGATTGACTAAATTGAATATGATGGGTGCCGAGTCTAAATTATCGGTTGCGAAAAATACTAGCGCTACCTTAGTCCCGGTGAAAGCGGAATATGAGAAATTAACCGGCGAATCGGATGTATTGGACAACTTAATAGGATTGATTGACGGAGATCGGAATTATTTTAAAAATGAACTGACTCTCCTGAAAAAATTGAGCAATGATACGCCGGCAGAAATAAACCTAACTCTTCTCCGATTTCAAAAGGGTTGGGAAAAAAATTGGTTGGAACGAACAGGGCGTAAATATGTCGAAAGAATAGATATTGAAGATCCTGATAAAAATTACTTGAGAGTGCAAGGTGCGGTAGGTTCCAATCCCGTTTTGAGAGAAACGCTCCTAAATCATTTAGTTGAATCGCTTAGAGCTAGCAAATTGATTTTTAATGTTACGATAGTTACAAAAGAAACCGCTGGGTCAGGAGCTGGTGAGAGTTTGGTGTTCACCCTTAAGTGCTTTCTGGGACAATCATGACTGTAATTTTCACTGACATAAAATTGGAATTATACCAAAATGGCACATTGGTTCCCCCTAATCACTTAAATTTTGAATTGAGGCGAATCTGGTGAAAAAGGTTCAACAGCAAAAAATAATAATCTTATCAGTGATTGTAATAGCGTTGTTTTTGTCTTGGTTGTTTGTTGTCAGTATACCCTTATCTGCTCAATATACGCAAATAACATCCCAGCTGGATAGGCTGGAAAAATCCAATGAGGGAATTCGATCTCTTCAGAATAAACTATCTTCACTTAGAGATAGAAACAATAAATCCGCTGCACACTACCAAGACCTGTTGAAAAAGATTCCTAATAGAGATCAATATTTCGCCGCCACCGAATCCATAAGAATGCTAACAGCTGAACATAATTTAAAGCTGGAGCAATTTAGTCCTTCTACCATTCCAATTGAATTGGGCGGCGGAAGTGGAGATAATTCGACAGGTGAAGTCATCATTGATAAATATCCAACGGATGTGGGTTTGACTGGTGGTTATTTGAACTTTGGTCATTTTTTGGATGATCTGGAAAAATTACCCTATCTATTCGCAGTTGAAAACATAATGTTAGAACCCACTAAATCCCAAGATTCACTATCCATTTCCATCATCATTTACACATACATACAACGTGGGGAATTATAAGCAATGCCACAACGACTAAAAGTGATGATTGGCGTACTCATTGTAACGTCTTCGTATTTGATCTATGATATCTCTCAAAGAGACTCTGACAATAAACCGAAGGAACCTTCTCCAACTACTCCGGTGGCGGCAACACCTGTCGAAACCCAGAGTAAGAAGTCAAGTATTACCCCTAACCCAAGACAGACCAAATCCATACCGATTAATGCCGGTATTTCTGTGAGTACTAATTGGGGGAGAAACCCGTTTAAACGTGGAAAAGTTGAATTGGCAATGACGCCAACCCCTGAAGATACCTCTCCCGGAACTGAAGAAAACCCATTGATCAGGGCGGTCCAAACCACATCCGAACAACCTGATTTGAAAGTTTCAGTAATAACTTTAGGTAACCAGGGGGCACGCGCTTTAATTAATGGTAGGGTTCGAAAGGTGGGCGACGTGGTTGAGGGCATGATGATCATAGACATTACTGGAGAAACTGTAACTTTAAAAGGCGGCGGTAGAACCTTAATATTGGAAGTAGGGAGTTGAAATGAGACGATTTTCCGAAAAACTTTTTAGTAAGGTTCTTCCGCTAATCTTATTGATCCATTTGACGCCGGCTTTCGCTCAAGATGATCCTATGGACCAAACATTTTCAATTGAAATGGTGGGAGCAGAAATCGTCGATGTCGTGCGATTAATTGGAGATCAGGCCGGACTTAACGTAATCGCAGGGGACGGTGTCACAGGTACGGTGACAGCTGACTTTGATGGTGTTACTGTCAGGGACGCACTTTACGCCATTTTAAAAGCCCATGGATATAGCTTTGCTATCCAAGGCAAAATTATTATCGTAAAACCTGCAGATAAAAAGATGATAGGTGAATTAGAAACACTTATCTTAAAACTCAACTATATTAACTCAGATAATTTAATAACACCATTAAAAACTGTTTTATCGCCCGATGTTGGCAAAATCGAGCCATTTACACGGATTATTGCACGAGGTGGAGAGGCCAAATCAGGGTTGTCAAATGTGGTGTTAATCACTGATGTGCGCGAAAATATTCCTCAGATTCGGAAGTTAATAGAGGAATTAGATGTACCCATTGCTAGTATTAATGTATCGGTAAAATTTATCGAAACTAATTTAGATACAACGGACAATCGAGGGGTTGACTGGTCGCCGTCTCCCATTACACTTGGCGATGCAACTCAAAGCTTGGCAGGTGAGGGTATCCCCTTGGGATGGAGTAATATGACTGTTGCAACTTTAAACCCCAAGCAACTTACAGACGCTCTGAACTTTCTCCAGGGCACGGGCCGATCCAGGCTGTTATCAAGTCCGCAAATCACAACTTTAGATAATCAACAAGCAAAGTTTGAAACGGTGACCACTGTGTTGATCGAAAGACTACAGTTTCAACAGGGATCGACAGGACAGTCGGGCGTTCAGCCCGGCGGGGTCGGAACGACAGCTATCACTGGTCTAGACGAAAAGGATATTGGGATTACCCTCACTGTTACACCTCGTGTTAATGATGGAAACAAGATTACCATGATTGTAAAAACAACGGTGGAAGCATTGCTCTCATCAGCGGAAATTGATACCGATCGGCCGAAGACTACTAAGCGTACTATTGATACTCAGATCCCCGTTAATAATGGTGAAACGGCCATTATTGGTGGACTGATTAGTGAAAATTTAATTGAATCTACAGCTAAGGTACCCATTCTCGGTGATATTCCATTAATAGGATTTCTTTTCCGCTCGAAAACATTGAAAACTGAGCAGCGCGAATTGCTCATTTTTATTACACCTAACATTGTTGGTTAAACCTGTTTTCTCTCCTGTCAAGTGAAGGGGAAAGTGGTGCTAATTTTGAAATCTGTTTTTATCAATATTTTGGGTGACTTTTATATAAGTAGTATATGTTTTATTTCTTTATATCAAAACCTGACTCAGACCGTGAATAGTTTGGAATTGATTTATGGCACTTAAAAAGAAAGTATCGGGCAAAGATTTAGCTCTGTCTCTTGGCGCTGGGGGTTTGGTTGTTCTCCTCTCATTTTTCTCATTTTATGAATCCACTGAATTAAAACTTTTGGACCTTCGGTTCCGCCTCCGGGGTCCCATTGAGACTCGGAATGAAATCGCCACCGTAGACATTGACGTCCAGGCATTACAGGCTGAAGGCCGATTCCAGGATTGGTCCCGGGATAAACACGCCCGACTGATAAATTTTGGCGAAGACCAGCAAGTGTCAATGCTGGCATTTGACATATATTTTCCTGAACCCAGTACGCCCTATATTCCTTTGGAAGCTTTGGCTGATCTCGATACGACCCACATGGATGAGAAGGCCTTGCGTGGATTAGTGAAAGATAATGATGAAATTATGCGGCAAGCGTTATTGTCAGCTGATAATGTCTACTTAGCCCAAAGTTTCAAACCTTTAGATGAAGACAGTTCACGAATTAAAACGCGATCCAATCGGCAGCACAATGCCCTGGAATTACTAGCTCCCTACTATAGACAATCCGAATTATCCCCTAAAAGTAGCCTCTTTTCATTTTTTGATATTGAAACACCCATTGATGAATTTATCACAGCGGCCAAGGGGATTGGATATGCACAGGCTAAGGCAGATAACGATGGGGTGATCAGACGATATCCCCTTGTGGGTGTTTACGATGGACGACTTTTCCCTTCGATCGTCTTACTCATGGTTTGTGATTACTATGGGGTTTCGTTTAAAGAGGTAGAAATCCTTCCAGGTGAGGCCATTGTCCTGCCAAAGTCAGATGGGGGCACACTGCGAATCCCTATCTCGGAAGAAGGGTTTATGATGGTGAATTGGGCTGGAGACTGGACCGATGATTTTACACATTACCCCTACAATTTATCCGTGGAATTTTCTGAGAACAACTCCGCCAATTTTGTACTGCAAAGCGTAAAAACAATTTTGGAAAAACAGCCTGATTTAGTCGCCTCACCGGCGATGTTTTTGTCATTGATGGCCTCCAAAAATGTTGGGTCTAAGACTCAAATAAAAAATGCTTTCAATAAAATTGCTTTGGCAAAGCGGGTGGAGAGCGGTTTGGAAAACAATCCACTCTTGACCGGTGCGGAATATTTTGAGGCTCAAGGATTGCCTGTAGATCGTATTCCGGAAGGGATGTTCCATTTCTATAAGGAAATCAAGACCAATATGTTGATGGAAAAAGCACTTTTGATCGACGGCGAAGTATCTTTCGATTCTTTGGTGAGTTCTCTAGAAATTGATGGTGGAATTACAAACAGATGGAATTTTCTAATTCTACAAAATTACATTCGAGCCGAAGGGACCACTGAGGGATTGCACCCGCTTTATTTTTTCCCAATGGAGTCAAAATTCGACTTGGGTGGAAAATTGATTGCTCCCTTCGAATTTAAAAATAAAATGTTATTCTACGGCCTTACAGCCGCTGGTACCCATGATCTAAACCCAATGCCCTACAACGCCCGCTATCCAATGGTGGGACTTCACGCCAATGCACTCAACACCATACTGGCACAAAATTTTATTCGCCGTACATCTCGTTTTGTTGAAATTCTTCAAATTTTAGGTATTGCCCTGATAGTTGCTTTAATCATCTCGAGGCTCAGGCCAATTAGCGGTGGAGCCATAATCGTCGTCGTGTGGTTTGGAATTGCTTTTACTAATTTATATTTATTTTCTAGCAGGGGTATATGGATGGACTTTTTGGGGCCATCCTTAGCATTTATATTCAGCTATGTATCCTTAACCATTCACAATTTTATGGCCGAAGAAAAGGATAAGAAATTTTTTCACGAAACCTTTAAGGCATATCTTTCTCCGGAATTGATAGATCAAATGTTCGAAGATAAATCAATGCCAGAACTGGGCGGTGTGGAGGGCGTTCGGACAGCGTTTTTCACTGATATTCAAAGTTTTTCTACCATTGCTGAAGAGATAGGGAATCCGAGTCAATTGGTTGATTTGCTGAATGAATATTTGAGCGACATGACCGATATATTACTCGAACACCATGGGACTTTGGATAAGTATGAGGGTGATGCAATTATTGCTATTTTTGGTGCGCCAATAGCCTTGGAAGATCATGCGGAAAAAGCCTGTCTGACAGCCCTGTCAATGCAGCAATCATTGGGACTTCTCAAGCAAAAATGGCAGGCAGATGGAGATAAGTGGCCGGATATTGTAAAGACAATGCAGATGCGTGTCGGTCTTAATTCCGGCCCCATAGTAACGGGGAATATGGGTTCTTCGACGCGCATGAATTATACCATGATTGGGGATGCAGTCAATATTGCTGCACGCTTGGAATCCATCGCAAAGCAATATGGCATTTTTATTGCGGTAAGCGGGGATACAATTGAAAGTGTGCAAAATAATTCTTTTGCCACTCGTCTGGTTGATCGGATTCGCGTCATTGGAAAACAGGAACCGGTGGAATTATATGAATTGCTGGGCTTTGCCGGAGAACTAGGTGAAGGATTAACTGATTTATGCTCTATTTATAAAGAAGCCTTTGAACTTTATACGAGCAGGCAATGGGAAAAGGCTGCAACACTATTTCAAAAATCATCTAATTTGGAATCCTCACGTTTAGCTTTTTCAGAAAAAATTTCACCATCGCTTCTTTTCTTACAGCGTAGTAATGAGTATATCAAAAGTCCTCCCGGTGATGATTGGGATGGCGTATTTACAGCAACCTCAAAATAGAGTGATCAATCTTTGAAATCTTCAAAATCATCCATATTCATGAATATTACAGGTTTTAATATCTTGATGTTTTCTACGGCTCTCAGCTTTGCCCAGAATCTGCCCTTTGATCAGGACACAACAATCAGCTCGAGTTTGATTCAGTTTGGGGGAGGAAAATCAATTTGGGCCGATGTAAACAATGATAGCTTGCCCGATCTCATTCTCAGCGGGTATGTGCCGGCTGATCAGGCAAACAAAACGGTAATATATACGAATACGGGGTTGGGTACTTTTAATGTCAGACAGACAATACCAACAGGGGCCTGGATCAATGGCGATATTGCCGCGGGAGATGTGGACAATGACGGTGATCTGGACCTTATGATCACCGGAGGGGGACTCACTGTTTTAATGATCAATGTAAATGGTCAATATTTTTGGGATCAAAATCAATCCTTCCCCAGTCTTTTATACAGTACCGCTGAATGGGGAGATATTGATAATGATGGTGATCTTGATTTATTCCTCATGGGGCTAAAATTACCGGAACAACGTGTATTTACCAGAATCTATATTAACAATCCAATAGGTACACTCACTGTTGATGAAACGCAAATATTAGCAGCTTTAGGCAACGGTGATGCCGCCTTTGGAGACTATGATCAAGATGGAGATTTAGACTTGGTTGTCGGGGGGCAGAGTGCAGGCACCCTATCTCACGTGATGAAAATTTATAAGAATGAACCTACCGGCAGACTCATCGAGGATACAAACCAATTATTGACGGGACTGAAGGCTTCAAGTGTTGTCTGGGCCGATGTTGATACGGACGGTGATTTAGATTTAATCACGACAGGTTGGGATGGGGATACATTGGGAATTTCCACTACGGTCGCTTATCGCAATGAACCGGTTGGTACGTTAAACGCTTTTGATTCAGGCATAAAGTTTGGAGGTAGCTATGGGAGTATTTCTGCGGGTGATCTGGATGCGGATGGAGATGTGGATTTGCTCATATCCGGTGCCGATACGGTTAATTTTAATGCGGAAGCCATAATTACTTTAAAAGGAAAGTTATTTAAAAATGACGGGGAAGGCCTGTACCAGGCAGCCGGTATTTATGAATCAATTCAAAATTCATCTTTGGGAGAGTTTAATCAGGATGGGAAAGCGGACATTTTTCTAAACGGATATGGCCACCCTGACACAGTTCAAACCGCTTTTTCTTCTTTGTACGTGAATCAATTTCCCGGGGTAAATAAACTTCCCCAACCACCGGAAAACCTCTCCTCCTTTTTCGTTGGGAATCGCATGATCCTTTCCTGGAGTGAAGGGAAAGACAACGAAACTTTAAGACCAGGACTACAATATTCAATTCGTTTAGGAACTACTTCAGGATCAAATAATGTTTATTCTGGAATTCTACCCTTGGGTGTCTCAAATATTGGTCAAAATCTGGTCAAGGTTTTTGAAAATAAGTCCCACGGAACTTATTACTGGTCCGTAAAGACTCACGACCAGGGCTTTCAATATTCAGCTTGGTCAAAAGAAGATACATTAACCGTTAATCGGTTGGTAGAATCTATCCAATCCCTCTCGGGAGTTCGGTTTAACACGGCCGCCTGGGTGGATTATAATGGGGACGAAGAGCTAGACTTGGCACTTACCGGTATTTCGTTTGCCTTGGGTGATACAGCCATGCGTCTTTTCCGAAATGCACCACCGGGTTTGTTAACACAGGATTTTAAGCAGGAAATAAAATCTGTAGTGGGTGGATCAATGGCTTGGGGAGATGTTGACAATGATGGATTTTTGGACTTCGTTCTGTCAGGGTTGGTGGATCTAGCACCTGCAACCTATTTATATCGCTGGATCCCAGCCTTAGATCGATTTAGGCCTGTCTCAAATCATGGATTGCCATCGGTATGGGGTGGAAGTCAACGAACTTCATGGGGGGATTACAATCTGGACGGAACATTGGATATCCTGATAGGAGGTTGTGATGAATCTCCCGACCTGATTACGGGCTGTCCGGATGGGCATTGGACTTTAGCCCTTTACGCTAATAATGGTAATAATTCCTTTACCAAAGATTCACTGCAAAAATTTACAACACTGGGGCCGGCCATGTTTGAGTTAAATGATGCAAACCGGGATGGGTATTTAGATTTTGTAGTGGCTGGACCTGATTCATCGGGGCAATCTATGTTATTAGTGTATCAAAGCGATTCAACAGGGCTTTTTACTCTTACTGATTCATTGATCGATGAGGGACCTGCCACGGGAGCTTTGGATTGGGGTGATTATAATAACGATGGGCTACCTGACTTGGCAATGGCAGGTCTTTATGGTACAGGTCCGGGGCTTAAAATTTTTCCCAACGACAATGGGCATTTCAAATCAGCATCTGCAATTTCCTTAGATGGAGGTGTATATTTCGGAAGTTTAGATTGGGGCGATTACGATAATGACGGAGACCTTGACTTAGCAATTGCGGGGAATACATTGGTTGATTCAAGTACGGGAAAAGATCCTGTTACGCAAGTGTGGATAAATGAAAATGGATCTTTTGGCAATTATGATTCCTTGGAAGGTGCTGGGCTTGGGACTGTCCGCTGGGGTGACTATGACGGGGATGGAGATTTGGACCTGATGGTCGCCGGAACTGGGCAAGAAGGGAATGACTTTGCCAAAGTATTTGATAATTTGGAGGGCGTGCTGAATGAAAATTATAATCCAATCGCACCATTTGGTTTGCTAGCTATGGTTGACGTTTCTAGGGTGGATTTATCCTGGAACCAGGGTCAGGATATTGAAAGTCCATTTAGTGATAAAACTATTTCCGAAGCATTAACATATTCGGTTCGGGTGGGCACTAGTTTCGGGAGTAACGATATACTTTCGGGAGCAGCTCCTAATGGGGACGGAAAACTTGGGACAGCAGTAAATAAAAGAATCAAAGATTTAGCCGATGGAACATATTATTGGCAGGTCAGGACCGTAGATCAAAGCTACGCTCTTTCCCCGTGGTCGTCATCAAGTTCCTTTTATATCGATACTAAAGCCCCGGTAGTGGATACATTGATTGCCAATTTCAGTCCCAATAATTCAGTCGTAATTGTCGTGAAATTTGAAGAGCAGTTTGGGATGGATATTCTCAACGGGCTGAATGTGAGTGCAACTCATCCGGACAATGCTGTAGCCGACACTTTTTTAGTTGCTGAACAAAGCTTCTCTGGAAATGTGTGGACAGGCTCTTTAGCTTTACCTGAGGCGTATCCCGGGAATTCTATTAAAATTTCCGCATCTCATGGGAGGGATCTGCGTGGGAATGAGATGGATCCAATCGTTCTATATCGATCTCCTTCAAAGGTATTGGCATCCCAAGGCGGAACCCTAATAAGTGCGGACGGGATGGCTACGTTACAGTTGTCCCCCAATGCCGTAGCCGAAGATGTGATTGTGAGTATTGTAGGCGACATTGGGACTGTCAGCGGAATTGAAGACTCTGGTTGGGTACAGATTGGATCTTTGTATATAATAAAGCCCGATTCGCTGAACTTGTCTAAATCAGCCGTTCTGAAAATAACACCGGCACAAACTATCCTTGATTTTAGTTTGTATGAAACGCTTTCTATTGCAAGAATTTCTGAAGGGTCAGAAGTGGTTCCAGTAGGAGGGACTACTTTAAAAAATGCAGAAAAGGTTACAATCACTGCTGCCATTGATTCGCTTGGTACCTTTGGTGTTTTCGGCGCCCTATCAAAACAGGGAAATTGGGTCGAAGGATTATCAGACTTATCTTGTCAACCACGTGTTTTTTCTCCCGAGGGCAGTGTATTCTCGGCCATGACCCATATATTATTCACCCTGAGTGAACCCGAGCCAGTTTCAATTCGAATTTTTAATCCTGCTGGTCGTCTGAGGCGCACAATTGTAAAAGATGAAGCCATGGGGCCGGGCAGTAATGGCGTTGAATGGGATGGCAGAGATACATCCGGTAAAGTGGTTAAAAGCGGACTGTACATTGTTGTGATTGAGGCGGGGGATGAAAAACAGGCCATAACTGTAGGTGTGCTGAATCAATGACAAATACGTTGCACAATAAATGGTTCAGATTACAATTTATCGGCCTCTTTGGCATTGGTGCGATGGTTTTGGGTCAGAACCAATCCTTTGTTGGGACGAGGCCTCAAGGCATGGGAGAAACGTTCGTTGCCATTGCTGATGATGGAAACACGATTTACTGGAATCCTGCAGGATTGCCGGGATTACGACGGCAAGAGTTTACTGTTTCATACGGAAACTTGTTTGGGCTGGGACTCAATAGTAGTTACGCCGGTTATGTTTATCCGATTCGAGATGAGTTTGCTATCGGCATAGACTGGGCACATTTGGGATATGATGATGATGAATTGGGATATGCCTGGAACCATATTAATCTGGGTATGGGATATATGCCTTTTCGTTCCTTGTCCATCGGAATGAATGGTAACCTGTTCACTAATGTTCTCACTTATGATGAGACTGCTTACGGCAAAGGAACTGGCTTTGGGATGGACCTAAGTATGTTGTGGACACCAGGTTCGAAGTTTCGATTTGGACTAACCGGATATAATGTCACTGGAGCCAAGATTACCTATGAAAATGGTAAAACAGAAACGCTGAATTCTCCCCATCTCAGGGGCGGTATAGCTTGGAGGCCAAAAGATGGTGTAACATTGGCAGCCGATATTGACGATCGTTGGCATTTGGGCGCTGAATACTGGATTTCAGGGGCGGCAGCCCTCCGCGGTGGTCTCCAGCAAAGTTTAAACATGGCCGACAATGATACTGAACCTTTAATTTATTCACTTGGGGCAAGTCTACGGTATAAGGCGTTAAGAATTGATTATGCCTATGAAGATAATTCGCTCATATTCCCCACCCATCGAATCTCCTTGTCTTTGCAATTACGACCCGCTTTGGTCGAAATAAAGTCAGCATCGATCAAACCAACGCCCGTATTCCGTTCTCTTCACCGCCATTATGAATCTGGGGGGTTTGCGGATATAACATTGAAAAATTCTTCTGACCGAGATCTGCCTGTTGACGTCTCCTTGTTCGTGCCGACAACGATGGATTCTCCACACGAAGAGCACCTTGTTCTGCCGGCAAAAAGCAATAAGCAATATGAACTTAGTGTAACTTTTTCCAACGAAATTCTCACCGCCACCGATGCGGCCTTTGATCACTTGGTTCAACCTGAGGTTAAGGTGAAATATTCACAAGAAAATCAGGATAAATTGGCCATTAGAAAAATGCCATCAACTTATGTAATGGGTCGGGGAAAATTGAGTTGGGACGATCCGAGCCGCATCGCAAGTTTTGTCACACCTGAAGATAAGTTAGTCGATCGACTGACACGGGACCATGTCAGTTTCTACCGAGATGTACTCGATGAATTACTGAATCGCTCAAACTTGGGGAAAGGGATGCTGCTATTTGACGGACTGGGGGCATTGGGTTTAACCTACAGTCCCGATTTAACAACACCGTTTATCCAGATTTCTAAAAACCGCTCGGCCTTTGATTCTGTAAAATATCCATCTGAATTGCTCAAGGGCAAGGTTGGAGACTGTGACGATCTCACAGTTCTATATGGTTCCATGTTAGAAAATTTAGGAATGGCCACTATGTTTTTGGACGTATTTGCGCCAGGGGAGGGGCACATATTCCTGATGTTTGATAGCGGAATAGATGAGGCGGCAGCGCGGGACTTCTTTACCAACGAAAAAGAATACGTGTTGTATGAAGGCCGTGTGTGGATTCCTGTCGAAACTACGCTGGTGGGAGAATCTTTTTTTACCGCCTGGAAACAAGGTGCCATTGAATACCATCGGCGTAAAAAGGAAGGCATGTTGAAAGAAGTAGATATTCGTTTGGCTCAGCGTGTTTATCCTCCCGGACAAGCGCCTGAAAATGAAATAGAATACAAACATTCCTTTAGCGATCAAACCTTGTTAAAAAGGGACTTAGAACAATATGGTGAACGAATAAGACAACTGGTCTTGCGTAAAGTGGGAGACGGTAAAACGGCCGAAGATTATTACCTTGCCAGCACTGTTTACCTTGAATATGGGCGACTCAAAGATGCACGTTCAATGCTATTAAAAGCACTTGAAAAGAATCCTGATTTCAGCGATGCTCAAAATGGGATTGGTGTATCATACATCATGGAAAATAAATTTGAAGAAGCTCTGTTTTATTTGACCCAGGCTGTGGAAAATAACCCTGAACATGCTGGATATCTGTTGAATATGGCCATTACCTATTATCTTCAGGGAAAGACTTCTATTGCTGAAAATGTTTACGAAAATGTGGTGGCACTTGATTTTCGTTTTGCTGGAAAACTAGATGAAATATTTACAGTATCCGGTGATTCACTTAAAAATAATCGCAAATTAAAGTTGACGATGGAGGATATGGCTAATCCGATCACTGTATTGCCGACAGGAAATGAGATTAATTTACCTATTCCCGGCGATTCGGAACTCCGAAACAACGAGGCTGCACCACCCGAGATTGACCAATCAATAAAAGCATATAACATTATTCAGGCACGGAGTAATAATAGCGTTGGTTTATTATTTGCGCAAAGAGGCAATTTGATCATGGCATTAGAGTATTTTCAGAAAGCAAATAAAGAAGACCCCTCAACAGTAGATTATTTAGTTAACCTGGCTTTAGCTAATTATGTAATGAAAAATTATGAAGATGCCCTTTCATATTACCAAGTGATTATTCGGAAGGCGCCTGAGCTTGAACCAAAATACCAATTCCTCAAAAGTATGGGTAAAGAAGAACCGTCCTTTAAGGTATTTCGGCTTGAATAGAATCACAACTTTTATGACGATTAAAAAGTGCATTTTTCTCTTGAAAAATGAGGTGAAATACAGTAAACTTTCCGATCAACTATCCGTAAGTGATTCAGGGGGAATTGCATCTTGACTCGAAGTACAATCTCAATTGAGTGAATAGTTGAAAAATACTTCATAATTACTATTATCAAAAGAAAGGAATTTTCACATGAAGAATATGTATTTATTCCGCAAAAGTTTTGGATTTATTTTTTATTCGTTAATCATAACTGGGTTGGTTACAGCTCAAACCGACGTTAAAAAAGATAAGAATTCAGTGGCGGAAGACAGTGGTGTTGATATTTGGTTGAACACAGTTTGGGATGAAATTGACACCCTATCGGTAACCGAAAAATCCTTTAATGTTGAAAAGGTAACAACTGTGGCCGGCGTTCGTGGAAAGGAAGCCGAATCTTCGATTTTAAAACATTTATATTTTCGTAAACATCCGAACCTCTCGAGGGAGGATAAATTAGCCCAGGGGATTCATAGATTAGAGACAGTCCTCACTAACCGCCCCGGCGATCCCCTTAGACCAAAATGGATATATTATTTGATTCAAGGATATGAACAACAGGGACAGCAACAACCTGCTGATTCTCTGATAAAATTGCTTGAAAGTGATTATCCAAAATCAAAATGGACTTTCATTAATTCAAACAACCAACGCTAATGTGAACGACATTATATGATATTATTGCTTTAATCTTTTCAATAATATCTAAAACTTAATTCTGAAAACAGCTCTTTTGCAGCAATTTGGTCTAGTATCCGGAGAAGAATCGCTTTTGGCAGCTGCGTCGATGAATGTACTTCCGAAAGGGATTGAGTCTTATGATCGTGAGTTGATCGGGAGTACGTTGTTATTTATGGATTGTATTTCGCCCGTTCTTTTTCTCCAAGACGGATTCAGTGAAAGAATCAATGCAGTTTATGTCGGGGATATTCAAATGATTGGTACTCTTTCAATCGGTGAAATGGCTAACAGTGGACAGGATTATCTCGAGTATTATAACAATACATTTGTTGTTTGCATCTTGGGAGACTAATGCTGACCTCCAGCGAAAGAATACAGGTTTTATTTGAGATTTCATCTTCTATTGGGGTTAGTCTAGATCTGAAACCAATGTTGAAGAGAAGTTTGTCAAAAATGGTAATATCCCTAAATTGTTCTGCCGGAGGGGTTTATCAATATAAAAAGGAAGTTTTTGATTTAGGTGCTTTGCAGAAAGCTTATTCAATTCCCCAAAGCATGAAAGATGTCAGTCTAGTTCAAGAAGCATTGAACTATTATTCTAGAGTACTGAGTAGGAAAAACAATTCATATTTGGAAGAAAATCTTCCTTTTGCAGGTCAATCAAAATCAGGTGGCTATTATTATATTTTCAATTTACTCGGATTTGGAATTCTTATATTGGCGAGGGGAAGTACAGGATTGGACACAGTTACAGTAAATTCTTTAGCACCGATTACGGATCAGTTATCAAATGCATGTATTGCCTGTATTCAATCTGAAAACTTGGAGAACGCACGTCTAGAATTACTTAAACTAAATCAGGAATTGATAGAGAAGACGAGTAAGCTAAAAGAACATGAAAATGACTTGGAGAATATCGTTACAAACAGGACTCAAGAACTTGAAGATCGACTTGTTGAATTGAGAAAAGCTCGGGACGAGGCAAAAATTTCAGATCAACTGAAAAATTTATTCATTGGCACTATGTCCCATGAAATGAGAAACCCGCTAAATGTCATTAAAGGATATGCAAATATATTAGATGAAAATTCAGACAAATTTATTGATGAAGAGAAGGAATACTTGACAAATATTGTGTCGAGCGGAATTCGATTAGAAAAATTAGTAAATGATGTTTTAGACATATCTCAAATCGAAGCTGGACGGGATATAATGGATTTTAAGGAATATAAGGGCGATGAACTCGTAAAACGGGCAATCAGTGAAAATTTGTTGAGCGCACGTAATAAATCATTAAGGTTGGTTAATAGACTTCAGGGGAAAAATTCTTTTATTAGGGTCGATAAAATGCGGTTTCTGCAAAGTCTCGGTAATATCATTCAAAACGCTATAAAATTTACCTACGAAGGTCAAGTGACTATTTCAACATCTCAAAAAAATGGATTTTTTACTGTATCTGTCAAAGATACTGGTGTTGGCATTAAAAAAATTTTTAGACCCTATATTTTTAGTTTGTTTCGTCAGCAGGAAGAGGGATATACCCGACGATTTGAAGGGGCCGGTTTAGGGTTGGCAATTTGCAAACGGTTAGTGACTGCTATGGATGGGAATATTGATGTAATGAGCGAAAAGGGAAATGGGAGCCGATTTACTCTTAGTTTCCCGTTAGTAGAGACAACTGCTCACGATGAAATAGCGATTCAAGATCAACCAGCGGTAAAAGAAAGAAAGCCTAAAAGAGGGTTGAATAATATACTCATCTTAGAAGATAATGAAGCCAATCTCCGTTATGCAGAATTTTTGTTAAAAAAACTAAATATTAATGTTATTACTGCAGAGTCAGGTGAGAGAGCATTAAAGCTTTTAGAAGAGACTGCGGTTGATTGTGTTCTGGTAGATATAAGCCTCGGTACCGGTATGGATGGAATTGAATTTCTTAAGCAATTCAGAAAAGCCAAGACCAACAAGACTGTCCTCGCAATTGCAGTAACTGCCCATGCATTGGTAGGGGACAAGGAACGATTAATCAAAGAAGGGTTTGATGGTTATTTGCCCAAGCCTTATTTGTTGAAAGACCTGTCAAAAGTATTGGATGAAATATAGTTTAATTCTTTTTTCCCTTTACTTAAATGATGTATAATAACTGAAGGTCCCGTAAAATTATAAATTATTGGTTTTCCGAGCGGAACCAATATATTCAATCCAAATATTTACGAATTAAATTGTATAAGCTTCTCGCCAAGAGATTGTTCATATTGTTCAAATATCTTTGAAAATTGAACAATATTCATTTTTTTGATACAGTCCATCATATCCATTCCCATTTCACTGAAATCATTGAAACTGTAGCCACCTCCTGATCCTTTTAAATTGTGGGCAAATTGATATAGTTTATCAAAATCTCCTGATTTTATATACCCCTTTACATCCGGTAAAGATTTATTTAAATCTCCTAAATATAAACGGATTAACTTTTGGAATTCTGGGTCATTTAAAAATTCTTCATTCATATTACTAACAATTGTATGAATTCTTTTAGAAAACTATCAAGGCAAAATAATCTAATTGGAACGCATAGTGAAAGAAAAAGTTACGGGTATTACTTCTGAATAAGTAAATTTTATCTCTGCGAAGGTTTTAGAAATAAAATGTAAGATTCAAGTAACTGGTTTACTTCATAACCGTTAAATTGGGTCAATTAAAGAGCGAAAATATTTATGGCGTACAAAAACATATTAATCGGTCTCTGTGGCCGCGGTGATGAAAAAAAAGTAATTGAAGCAGCAATCCTAATTGCGGATGAAAGTGAATGTAATCTGACTTTCATTCATGTAAATGATCCCCATACGGGGGAAATGTCAATGATGATGGACGCTCCTGATCCAAGATATAATGAAAGTGATGTATATGATTGGATAAGTAAAATTGATGAATCCATCGCAAAAGCATCAACGATTACAGTCACAAAAAGTCATTCGATTCCGAAAGCAATCGGCGCGGCGGCCGAGGGGCATGACCTAATAATTCTTGGTCATCGGAAACAAAACTTTTTTAAGGAAAACTTTTTTGATTCTGTAGACGAAGGGATCGTGAATAAGGTGGATTGCCCCGTTCTGGTTGTGCCAAAATAGACTAAAATATCATTTATTAAATTACTTTATTTTCATTTATTCATCGTTCCTGGATAATTTTCCCATGCAGTATTGATTGAGACCAGGCTGGCATAAGGGGCAGGGTGAGGACTTTCGGAGTGACCGATATATTGAATCAACATAAATATTCCATCTGGCTTATGCCGTCACAAAATGATAAAGTTAGTGTATATGAGCAAATATATGGATTATCTAAAGAAAACCATTCACCAATTTTTCCACCCCATTGCACACTGTATGGCCCGGTTTTCAATCTCGACACAGCCAAAGGAATTATCGATAAAATAGAAATGAATCCTTTCTTGGCAACCTCCTTTGGTCTCAACCAATCCGACAACATCTGGAAAACTGTATTCATTGAGCTTGAAATGAATGACCGGTTGAATAAGCTTAATCAAATATTTCAAAATGCGTTTTCATCCAATTATGATTTCAAACCCCATATCAGTCTTATCTATAAAACGATGACCAAGGATCAAAGGCTGGCTATTATTACAGAAATAGAAATCCAAAAGTCCTATGATTTTAGTGGCATTGCCGTGGTGGATACCAGTGGCCCTGTAGATGAATGGGAAAGCGTTTACCAATCAGTTTGGAACAAATAGCACAATAATTGGTATATTCCGGCATGCTTAAGCGCATCATATCGATTGGATTAATCCTATTTATGACTTTTGCCATTGCGGCACCGCTCATGCATATCGACTGTGATATGCCGTGTTGCAGTGTTGAAATGAAGACCAACTGTGATATGACAAAAACAGCCGGGGATTCTATGGGATGCGATATGAGTATGAAAAAATGTGATCATTCTCAATTTATCCCGATTGTATCCGGGCCGAAGTCAGAGCAAAAATCCAAAAATATTGACCATGCAAAACCAACCTGTATGGTTAATCTGAAAAATCCCGGATGTAAACGAATGACCAATACGGCATTTTTACAGCATCCGCCAGAGCCTCCCCCAAAATTCATAACACCTCTCCTCTTATAAGATTATCCTGAATTAGGGACGAATCCGTCCATTCGTAGGATCCGACCAATTCGGATCAGTTGATTTCATTCAACACAAAGGATAATCATGTATCACTTCACTCAATATCTTTATAACGTAAGAACGATTGTTTTAGCGATAATCGTTTCCACACCTGTTTCGGCGATTCAGGATGATCTGGAACTTTACATCCGCAAAGCCCAGGAAAATAACCCTGTGATCAAACAGGCCTTCAGTCGATGGAAATCAGCGGAAGCTGACATTGCCGGGGCCAAAGGATTGCCCAATCCTTCAGTCAGTCTGGGGTATTTCCTGGAAAGTGTAGAAACAGCCGCCGGCCCGCAGGAATATAAAATCGGTCTCACGCAGAAATTCCCATGGCTGGGGAAACGGGGTCTCCAAGGAAAAATTCAAGCTGCCAGGGCAGAAAAGGCTTACCAAAAGTTTCAGAAACAACGTCTGGCTTTAGATAATAAGGTCAGCAGTACTTGGTACGATTACTATTACCTGATGCGAATCACTGACCTGACTCGGCAAAATTTTGAACTGATCCAAAACTGGGATAGCGTCATAAGGTCTAAATATGTTACGTCCCAAACGGGTCATCCTGATCTCATCAAAACACAGATTGAATTGATCCAGCTCGAAGATGAGCTTTTTTCACTTGAAGGTAAAAAGTCTCCCATCCTGGAGAAATTTCGCGGCCTGCTCAACGATGCTCAACTTTCAGAAATCACCATTCCTGAATCATTAGCTTTTATCCGAGGGACATTTGAAAAGGCAGTTATCAAAAATGACATACAGAATGCCAACCCTGACATTATGATGGCCAATGTGGAAATCACTTTGCAGAAGTCCAGAGTAAAACGAGCCAAATTAAACCGGATGCCTGATGTAGGTATAGGTGTAGAAAAAATCACCACAGGGGAAAAGATTGGGAGTGCGTTTAGCGGCAATGATCCGTTAGTGGTAAAGTTTTCGTTGGATATTCCTATTTGGTTTAAAAAGAACCGTTCCTCCATCGCTTCCGCCGGGCATTCACTCACTGCAGCAGAAAAACAGGCTGAATCCGTCAGGAATGATTTATCAACTCAACTGGAAAATGTATTATATGATTTAGAAGAATCCAGCCGCCAGGTACAACTTTATCATAATGTGTTGATTCCAAAAGGATTGGAATCTTTAGGTGCATCAGAAAAAGCATATCGTGCCGATAAAATTGATTTTCTATCGCTGGTGGATGCACAGCGTAGATTGCTACAATTCCAGATGAAATATGAACAAGCATTGGTGAATTATTTAAAAGCAAAATCGAGACTGTCTGTATTAACAGGGGAGAAATTATCATGAATTTGAAGAAACTTATCATTGATCATAAGATTGCCATTGGTCTAATCGTTATCGCATTTTTAGCCGGAACAGTGATGTCCTCCGGTGGGGGAAAAGAAGCCCATGAATCACATTCGGAATTGGTTGAGGCTCAAACTTGGACTTGCTCCATGCACCCGAATGTTCAATTGCCCGAACCAGGGCAATGTCCCATTTGTTTTATGGATTTAATTCCGTTGGCAACTGATGGTGACGGACTGAAACCCAATCAATTAGCCCTGTCAGAAGATGCAGCAAAGTTGGCGGATATTCAAACGGTGACGGTCTCCTACGGTAAAGCAGAAATGGATATTCATCTCTCGGGGAAAATAGTTTATGATGAAACCCGAATTGGAAATATCACTGCTTGGGTTCCCGGAAGACTGGAACGGATGTTCGTGGATTATACCGGCATCACCGTCAAAAAGGGTGATCATATGATGGCATTGTACAGCCCTGAACTCTATGCCACTCAAGAAGAATTGATCCAGGCCCGAAAATTGGTTGAATCAAGTTCATCTCAATCTACCTTGGGAAGGCAAACATTACAATCAACCCTCCAGGCTGCACGAGAAAAACTTCGACTTATGGGGCTTGTGGATGAGCAAATCCGAGAAATTGAATCCAGCGATTCACCCTCGAATTTGATAACGGTTTATAGCCCAATGGCCGGTGTGGTAATCGAAAAGAACGGCGTTGAAGGTGCTTATGTAAAAACAGGAACCAATATTTATACTATCGCTGATCTGAGTCGGGTCTGGGTGATTCTTGATGCTTATGAATCTGATCTGCCGTGGTTGGCTTTTGGCCAGAATATTTCGTTTACGGCAGAAGCAGTTCCCGGAGAAATATTTAGAGGACGAATCGCTTTCATCAATCCTGTATTAGATCCTAAAACGCGAACAGTTAAAGTGCGGATAAATGTATCGAATCCCGACGGTGAATTAAAGCCTGGGATGTTTGTCCACGGCACCATTCATGCCACCATCAGTGGGGAAGGAAAAGCTATCAACCCGGAATTGGCCGGTAAATGGATTTGTCCCATGCACCCGGAAGAGATTCGGGACCAAGCGGGAAACTGTAGCGTGTGCGGCATGGATATGGTGAAATCTGAATCCATGGGAATTGTTCATACACCGGGGCACCGTCATGAGAGTCTTCTCATTCCTGCCAGCGCTGTGTTAAAAACCGGTGAACGAGCCATTGTTTATGTTAGAGTTCAGGACGAAGAACCAACTTTTGAAGGGCGTGAAATCATCCTTGGGCCCCGCGTCGGTGAACAGTACATTGTTAAATCCGGACTCAATGAAGGTGAACATATTGTCACAAAAGGTAATTTTAAAATCGATAGCGCAATGCAGATTTCCGCAAAAAGGAGTATGATGAATCCATCTGGCGGTCCATCGGGAACCGGGCATCAGCATGGACAAAATCTGCCGATGGAACAAAACCAACTAATGGATTCAATGAAATCAAGCGAATTATTCAAAAAGTCGATCAAGCAAGTTACTGATGTTTATTTCATTGCAGAAAATTCTCTTGCGGATGACGAATTTAAAGAAGCCAAAAAAGCAATGATCGGGTTGAATAATGTATTATCCGGGATAGATCCTAAATCCTTTAAAATATCAGATGAAGCGGGCAAAAAATGGACGGATATACAGACTGCCTTAATCAATGAAACAACCCACGCAGAACATTGGCAAAGTATAGGTGAAATCAGGAATGCGTTTCAAAAAACGAGTCAATTGGTATTAAAGTTGGAGAAATCCTTCGGCCATCATTCAGATCAAGTGTTCTACGAGATATATTGTCCTATGGCATTTGACAATGCTGGTGCGTCATGGCTGAGCAAAGATAAGGAAGTAAACAATCCATATTTTGGCGCCAAAATGCTGAATTGCGGCGAAGTTAAAAGAACTTTTAGAGGCGGTTAACAAACAATAGATAATTTGATAAAAATGTTAAAAAACTCCCACCAGTCTTCCCCAATTGAAGAGAATTCATTTACATGATACCAGATATGACAACAAAATGTTGTTTGACTCATTATTTACATCCCCCTGGAATCCCCCACAATGGGGGAATAATTAGGATAAGGAATCGATAAAGGGTATGTCTAAAAAGATTATTAGATATTTTGATTTACCTCCTTATCCAAAAGGTGCAATAAAAAGGGCGCAGTATCTACGCAATAATATGACGAAAGCAGAAATTATAGTGTGGCAACATATTCGAAAAAAACAATTAGGCGCTCAATTTAGACGGCAAGTACCAATTGGTGCATATATTGTAGATTTTTTTTGCTTGTCTATTGGCTTAGTTATAGAAATTGATGGTGGGCAACATTATGACACTGAGATTACCAAAAAAGATAAGGTAAGATCAGATGAACTGAAAAAACATGGACTTTCAGTGATTCGATTTAATAATCATGAAGTCTTTACAAATATTGAAGGTGTGATTGAGGCAACCGGCAAAAAGGTAGATGAATTACATCAAAAATATGAGATTGAATAGAGCCAATCAAGTCTTCCCCATTGTGGGGAAGATTTAGATGGGGATTAATTAATGAGGTTTAATATCCATAGAAATTCATCTATGATTAAAACAATGATTGCTTCATTATTTACATCCCCCACAATGGGTGAATAAATTGGTTCGGAATCGATATGAAAAAATGAATTTGACCCTTATACCTTTCTCCCTTGTAATTGGGGAAAACTGAAAAGGGGATGTAGTAAAAGTCATTAGAAAAGTGACAATGAAAGTATTAAAAAATGTTAAATAAACTGATACGAATGTGCCTCGACAACAAACTGGTTGTAGGAATCTTTTTGTCCGCTGCCATGATATGGGGAGTCATGGTCGCTCCGTTTGATTGGAAATTGGGCGATTTACCCCGAGATCCCATTCCTGTGGATGCGATTCCGGATATAGGTGAAAACCAGCAAATTGTTTTTACAAAATGGCCTGGCCGAAGTCCCCAGGATATTGAAGACCAGGTGACTTATCCACTGACCACAGCACTCTTGGGAATTCCCGATGTGAAAACAGTTCGATCTTTTTCCATGTTTGGATTTTCTACTATTTACGTGATTTTCAATGAGGAAGTAGAATTCTACTGGTCTCGGTCCCGAATTTTGGAAAAACTGAATTCATTGCCGTCAGGAACGTTGCCTCTAAATGTTCAACCGGCACTTGGCCCTGATGCAACAGCGTTAGGACAAGTTTTCTGGTACACGCTTGAAGGTCGTGATGCCGATGGAAACCCAACCGGTGGTTGGGATTTGCAGGAATTGCGCTCTATTCAGGATTGGACGGTTCGCTATGCACTTCAATCGGCCGATGGTGTGGCGGAAGTTGCATCCATTGGTGGGTTTGTGAAGGAATACCAGATTGATGTAGACCCGATCGCCATGCGGGAACACGGGATTCAATTGATAGATGTATTTAATGCTGTACGCCAGTCCAACTTGGATGTAGGGGCCCGGACGATTGAAGTGAACCGAGTGGAATATATGGTCAGGGGGCTGGGATTTATCAAATCCCTGGAAGATATCGAATACACTGTACTGAGATCCCGGGACAATGTACCGATTTATATCAAAGATGTCGCCCATGTAGCATTGGGGCCAGCATTGCGCAGGGGAGTTTTAGATAAGGAGGGTGCCGAAGCAGTTGGTGGTGTTGTGGTGGCCCGCTATGGAGAGAATCCTCTGGCGACAATCAAAAGTGTGAAGGCAAAAATAAAAGAAATCGCCACGGGATTGCCTAAAAAAACTCTATCCAACGGAACTGAAAGCCAAGTGACAGTGGTGCCATTTTATGATCGTACAGGGCTGATATACGAAACATTAGGCACATTGAATCATGCACTGCGAGATGAGATATTGATCACTATCATCGTAATCTTGGTAATGGTCATGCATTTTCGAACGTCAATGCTCATATCGAGCATGCTTCCCATGACTGTTCTGGTGGTATTTATCGGAATGAAATTATTCAAGGTCGATGCCAACATTGTGGCCCTTTCAGGCATTGCCATTGCCATCGGGACCATAGTAGACATGGGTATTGTTGTAACAGAGAACATTTTAAAGAATCTGGCACAGGCAAAAGAAAAAACAAAAGAAGTTATATATAATGCCGTCTCAGAAGTGAGTGGGGCGGTAGTAACTGCGGTATCCACAACAGTGATCAGCTTTTTACCGGTATTCACGATGATTGGTGCTGAAGGAAAATTATTCAAACCTTTGGCATACACAAAAACTTTTGCCTTAGTGGCATCGGTAATCATCGCCTTAACGGTTTTACCCGTGTTGGCAAATATAGTACTTGGACGGAAAAAGAAACGGCATCTTTTGATTGAACCTCAGATATTTAAACAATATCCGTGGCTGGGAAATGGTATCGTCATTCTTCTGGTTGTGATAATTCTGGCCTCAACATGGGGGCCCTTAGGCGTCACGAGAGGGTTTTTCCTGAACATGATGTTTGTGGCAATACTTATTGCTCTCATCATGGGAGCTATAACCTGGTTTACAAAAATATATCCAAAGATGCTTCGATGGTCTTTGGATCATAAAGCCAAGGCCCTATCCTTGCCGGCACTGGTCACCGTTTTTGGATTAGTGATTTGGCTAGGATTTGAATCATTCACCGGCTGGATGCCAAATTTTATCCGTTCTACCCGACCAATGGTGGCCATGGGGCATGTATTCCCGGGACTTGGTAAGGAATTTAT